>BNJU01005254.1_pt1 | contig 33328 bp, 43 predicted proteins | sample 8539281 | NCBI WGS metagenome assembly BNJU01 (sample SAMD00202456, study PRJDB9452) | human saliva metagenome | isolation source: human saliva | place: Japan
TGGAAGTTACGTATTGCTATCATGGGGTGTTGTTGTTGAGGATCGCGAACAGAGCGAGTGTGGCCCACACGAGGCCCGAGATGGTGAAGAGGTGCACCCCCCACGCGGCGATAACGCGGCCGAGGCTGGGTTTTGTTGTCGGGGACGAGGCCTGGGCTGCGTCCTGCTCATGTGTGGCGGTAGCGGATTGGTCGGGCACGATGGCTCCTGGTGTTACGGGTTGTTTCCGCTCCACAGTATGCCAAATTATGGTGAGCATGCGGTAGACCTTTGGGAAACCTCTCAATAGTTGTATTGCCGCGGGCGACTTGTTCTTTGCCGGTCCACGACGAAACAGCATAAAACGCATTCAAGCACAGGCACGATAAGGCCCCTCCCGAGGGTGCGCTGGCAAGGTTTCAGAAACGTAACAATGTGCGGAGCGCGGGCTCCGACGGGGGCGTCGGCGCATCGGGGCATGGCGGCCCGGCTCCAAACGGGGGAATTGCGACTGCTGCGCCTCGTTGTCGAACGAGCCGCGGCGACGGCACGGCTCCAAACGGGGGGAATTACTACCATAGGCCCGCGACACGCCGACGACACGCCGCCCAGAGCCTCCTATGGTAGCAATTCCCCCCACGTCGGCACAGCTGGGCCCCACTGAGGTCTGCGACGGGTTGCCCGTAGCTTGCCCAGCCCGCCCCGCGCAGCTGGGCCCCACAGGTGGTCGTGCTAGCCCGACGCTGCGCAGCTGGGCCCTTCAGGTGGCAGTGTGGGCGGCGCGCCCACACTGCCACCTGTCGGGTTAACGTGCGCAGGAAGGGGCCCAGGACACCACCTATCAGGCCCAGGCGGCCACCTCCACACCAAGCGCACATAGCAGCGCGCCACGATCCCCACGCCAGGACCACCACCGCGCCCCTCACGATGCAAACTCCCGGCTCCAAACGGGGGAATTACTACCATAGGCCCGCGACACGCCGACGACACGCCGCCCAGAGCCTCCTATGGTAGCAATTCCCCCCACGTCGACGCAGCTGAGCCCCCATAGGTAGCACTGCTAGCCCTTCTGTTCACAGCTGGGCCCTTCAGGTGGCAGTGTGGGCGGCGCGCCCACACTGCCACCAGTCGGGTTTACGTACGCAGGAAGGGACCCAGGAGGCCACCTGTCAGGCCCAGGCGGCCACCTCCACACCGAGCGTGCATCGCAGCGCGCCACGATCCCCACGCCAGGACCACCACCACGCCCCTCACGATGCAAACTCCCGGCTCCAAACGGGGGAATTACTACCATAGGCCCGCGACACGCCGACGACACGCCGCCCAGAGCCTCCTATGGTAGCAATTCCCCCCACCGCTACATCACCACAAAAGTCGCACGTAATTTCCTTCGGTCATTTTTCGAGACCGCCCGAAAACATTGCAATTCCAACGTTCTGAATTCAATGTTTGAAATACTTGCAGGGGAATTACGTGCGACATTGCTCGGGAACCACTCCGGTATCTCACACAGAAGAGGCCGCCGACGCCCGGAACACCAGCGGCGCCACAGGCAAAGCCAAACACCAGGCAGCACCGACGTGAAGGGCACCGGAAGGCCTGGCAGCGCTTCGATGAACCAACTGCCCCCAAACAAAAGTCGCACGTAATTTCCCTCGGTCATTTTTCGAGACCGCCCGAAAACGTTGCAATTCCAACGTTCTGAATTCAATGTTTGAAATACTTGCAGGGGAATTACGTGCGACGTTGCTGGGGAACCACTCCGGTATCTCACACAGAAGAGGCCACCGGCGTGAAGGCCACCGGAGGGCCTGGCTGCGGTGCCCGTGGGCGGTGGCGGGGCCTGGCCGGGCTTCGAGGCGACGCGCCGAGCGAAGCTCGCGGCGCGGACGGCTCGCGGGCGGGCCGCCGCCCACGGGCACAACCAGCAACCCGGCCTGACAGCACACCACGCGGCTCCACAAGAAACACAGCACAGGGGCGCGGGCCCGCAGGCCCGCGCCCCCAGCGCTACAACTCAGACGCACCTCAGAAGTGCGTGCGTCCCTGTGTCGCTCAGCTCGCGCAGCTCGTCGATCGAGGCGATCCAGCTGCAGCCCTCGCCCTTCGGCGGCGAGCAGGTCCACGCCGCTGATCGCGAGCATGTCGCCGCCCGTCGTGCCGATGCGCACGGCGTCCACGCCCTCGGCCTCGGCGGTCGCGAACACGGCCTTGACGGCCGCCTCGGGCACCGCGACGAAGGCGCGGGCCTGGGACTCGGACAGGAGCATCTCGTGGTCGCCGACGCAGTCGCGGCGGGCAGCCCCGGCCACGTCGAAGACGCCGCCGATGCCGAAGCGCAGCGCGGAGTCCACGAGGGACTGCACGAGGCCACCGTTGGACAGGTCGTGCGCGGCGCGCACGAGGGGCCGGCCGTCGGGGCCGTCGGCGGCGCTCAGCGCACGCACGACGTTACCGAGGGCGACCTCAGCCTTTCAGGTCGACCTCGGGCGGCAGGCCGCCCAGGTGCGAGCGGGCGATGCGCGCCCACGCGGACCCGTCGAACTCCTCGCGGGTGGTGCCCAGGAGGATGACGGCGAGGCCCTCTTCGGTGAAGCCGGAGGGGTTGGCGCGCGTGACGTCGGGGAGGATGCCGAGCATGCCGATGACGGGCGTCGGGTTGATCGACGAGTTCGGCAGGCCCTTCTCGGTGCCGGACGAGTTGTACAGCGACACGTTGCCGCCGGTCACGGGGATCTCGAGCTCGATGCAGCCGTCCGCGAGCGCGGTCATGGCGGTCACCAGCCGCCACATGGCGTCCGTGTCTTCGGGGTTGCCGAAGTTCAGGCAGTCCGTGATGGCGACGGGTTCGGCGCCGACGACGGCGACGTTGCGGTAGGACTCGGCGAGGGCCTGGCGGGCTCCCGCTGCAGGGTCGAGCTTGGTGTACCAGCCGTTCGCGTCCGTGGAGAGCGCGACACCCAGGCCGGTGGCCTCGTCGATGCGGATGACGCCCGCGTCGTCGGGCTGGGCGAGGGCGGTGTTGCCCCGCACGTAGCGGTCGTACTGGTCGGTGACCCACGCCTTGGAGGCCTGGTTGACGTCGGAGAGCACGGCGCGCACGTCGGCGATGAGTTCCTCGCGCGTGGCGGGGCGCGAGAGGTCCTCGGAGGTGGCGGCCTGCAGCTCATCCCCATACGCGGGGCGCGCGTAGGGCGGTCGTAGACGGGGCCCTCGTGGGCGACGGTCTTCGGGTCGACGTCGACGATGCGGTGTCCGTGGTGGTCGATCGTGAGGCGTCCGTCGCCGGTCAGGTGACCGATGACAGCGGCCTCGACGTCCCACTTGTCGATGATCTCGAAGAAACGCTCGCGATCCTCGGGGGTCACGATCGCCATCATGCGTTCCTGGGACCTCGCTCATGAGGATCTCGCCCGCGGTGAGCGTGGGGTCGCGCAGGAGCACGTTCTCGAGGTCCACGTGCATGCCGGAGTCGCCGTTGGAGGCCAGCTCGGAGGTCGCGCACGAGATGCCCGCTGCGCCGAGGTCCTGGATGCCCTGGACGACGTCGGCCTCGAACAGGTCGAGGCAGCACTCGATGAGGACCTTCTCCATGAAGGGGTCGCCCACCTGAACGGAGGGGCGCTTGGCGGGCATGCCGTCTTCGAAGGTCTCGGAGGCGAGGATGGAAGCGCCGCCGATGCCGTCGCCGCCGGTGCGCGCGCCGAAGAGGACGACGAGGTTGCCCTCGCCGGTCGCGTTGGCCAGGTGGATGTCGTCGTGGCGCAGCTTGCCGATGCACAGCGCGTTGACGAGGGGGTTGCCCTGGTAGGACGGGTCGAACTCGGTTTCGCCGCCGATGTTGGGCAGGCCCAGGCAGTTGCCGTAGCCGCCGACGCCCGGAGACGACGCCGTGGACGACGCGCGCCGTATCGGGATGGTCGACGGCACCGAAGCGCAGCTGGTCCATGACGGCGATCGGGACGCGCGCCCATGGAGATGATGTCGCGGACGATGCCGCCCACGCCAGTGGCCGCGTCCCTGGTAGGGTTCAACGAAGGACGGGTGGTTGTGAGACTCCACCTTGAAGGTGACGGCCCAGCCGCCGCCGATGTCGACAACGCCGGCGTTCTGGCCCATGCCGACGAGGAGGTTCTTCCTCATGGCGTCCGTCGCGCGCGCCGAACTGCTCGGCGAGGTGCTTCTGAGGACTTGTAGGAGCAGTGCTCGGACCACATGACGGAGTACATGGCGAGCTCGGCGTTCGTGGGTCGGCGCCCGAGGATGTCACAGATGCGCTGGTATTCGTCCTCTTTGAGGCCGAGTTCCTTCCAGGGCATGTCCTGGCTGGGGGTCGCGGCGGCGTTCTCGACGGTGTCGGGCAGCTCGCGGGTGTTTTCGGAGGTCATTCGTGTTTCCATTCGAAAGATCATGGACGAGGCCGGGGCACCCTCACGGGAGAGGGCGCGGTGGCGTCGTCAGCCGACGAGGGATGCGAGGACGGAGTGGAAGATGCCCAGTCCGTCGGTGCCGCCGTGGTGGCTGGCGCCGTCGGGTCCGAGGGAGAGCGGGCCGAAGCCGACCCTCGGTCGCGTGCTCGGGGTGGGGCATGAGGCCGACGACGTTGCCCGCGGCGTTGGTGACGCCCGCGATGTCGTTGGCGCTCCGTTGGGGCTGAAGTCGACGTAGCGGAACACGACGCGGCCTTCGCCCTCGAGCCGTTCGAGCTCGGCGGGGACGCCTGGAAGTTACCTTCGCCGTTCTTGAGGGGAACCGTGATGGTGTCGCTTTGCGCTGTAGGCGCGCGTCCACGCGGTGTCCGCGTTCTCGATGCGCAGCACCTGGTCGCGGCACAGGAACTTCTGGTGGTCGTTGCGGATGAGCGCACCGGGCAGCAGGTGCGACTCGCACAGGACCTGGAAGCCGTTGCAGATGCCCAGGACGGCAGGTCTCGTCCGGCTTCGCGCACGATCTCACTCATGACGGGAGCGGTCGCCGCGATCGCGCCGCAGCGCAGGTAGTCGCCGTAGGAGAAGCCGCCGGGGATGACGACCGCGTCGACGCCGTGCAGGTCGGCGTCCTTGTGCCACAGGGACACGGCCTCGGCTCCGGCGATCTCAACCGCGCGGGCGGCGTCGCGGTCGTCGAGGGTACCGGGAAGGTGACGACCCGACGCGGGTCACTGCACGCCTCCCTGCGTAACGGGCGTCGGCCTCGTCGATGGCCCTCGACGCGCACGACGTCCTCGATGATCGGGTTGACAGGACTCTTCGGCGGCCTTGCGGGCCTGGTCCAGGAGCTCGTCGGTAACGGGACCGTCCACGCTCAGGTGGAAGCACTTACCCCTGGCGCACGGCCTCGAAGCTCGTGATTCCAAGCCTGGGCAGCGCCGAACCGACAGCCTTACCCTGCGGATCCAGGATCTCCGGCTTCGGCATCACTTCCACGATGATTCGCCCCACGGCGTTCCTCCTTGTGTTGTTGGTGAGGATCCCGCCGCGCATCTTGCCCGGCGAGCAAGTCTGTTTACAGGATGGGGTCCGACCCGGTGAGTCGGCGGTAGGCCTCGACGTAGCGCGCGGCGGTCGCGGCGGCCACGGAGTCGGGCAGAGCGGGCGGGTTCTCACCCGAGGTGCGGTCCCACCCGGATTCGTCCGAGGTGAGCCAGTCGCGCACGTACCGCTTTGTCGAAGCTCGGCGTCACCTGGCCCTCAACCCACTTGTCGGCTGGCCAGAAGCGGGAGGAGTCCGGCGTGAGGATCTCGTCCGCGAGCACAATCGCGCCGGTCGCCACGTCGATACCGAACTCGAACTTGGTGTCCGCGATGATGATGCCCCGCTCGGCCGCGATGTCGCGCGCCCGGCGGTACAGGGCGAGCGAGAGGTCACGGATCGCGGTCGCGTACTCCTCGCCGATGCGTTCGACGGTCTGCTCGAAGGTGATGTTCTCGTCGTGCTCGCCCAGCTCGGCCTTCGCGGCCGGGGTGAAAATCGGCTCCTCCAGGCGCGAGGCCTCGGTCAGGCCTTCGGGGAGCTTGATGCCGCACACGGTGCCGGACTCGCGGTACTCAGCCAAGCCCGAGCCGGTCAGGTAGCCGCGCACGACGCACTCAATCGGGATCGCGTACAGGCTGCGACACACGACCGCGCGCGCGTCGACCTCGGCGGGAACCGTGAAGCGCGTGGCCGGAGCACCCTCCAGGGCGATCGAGGCTCGGCTCACACCTTCGTGCCCACGGCCAGCAGGTGGTTTTTCCACGAGGGGACGCAGCTTGCCCATCCACCAGATCGCCAGCTGGTTGAGGACCGCGCCCTGCCCGCGGATTTCGGTCGGCAGCACGTAATCGTAGGCGCTGATGCGATCCGACGTCACCATGAGGAGCGCCTCGGGCCCACCTTCGCGTGGCGGGGGCGGCCCTCGGCGGGCGTCGTTTCCTGCGCGGGGCCGACCACGGCCTCGTCGGGAGCGTAGATGTCGCGAACCTTCCCCGGTCTCAGGGGGTCCAACCGTGCAGGGAGGCGGGCATGATGCCCCTCAGTGTCGTGGGATCAGTCGAGGGTGACGACCAGGTCGGCGGGCCACGTCGCGATGTCGCTGCGGTGGTGCTCGCCGTCAAAGTGGATGAGGTCGACGCCCCGGTAGGCCAGGGCACGTGCCTCGTCGAGGCTGGCCGCGCGGGCGACAACGTCGAGGACTCGGCCGCCGGAGTTCACCAGCGCGTAGGTGGGTTCGAAGCCGCAGCAGCCGGCCGCGACGTCGGCGGGGTCGTCGGTGATTTCCTGGGAGGTGCCGACGTGATGACGTGGACGCCCTCCAAGGCCCTCGGCCGCCTCGATACCGGTGATCTCGTGCCCGGTGTCCGTGGGACCCGCAGCCGCCCGAAGCCATGACGACAGTGACGGCAGCGTCCTCGCCCACACGGGGGCGGGGATCTTGGCCAGGGTGCCGGTGGCGGCCGCATACAAGATGGGGGCCAGCGGGGAGTCGAGGCGCTCGAGGACCGCCTGAGTCTCCGGGTCGCCAAAACGCACGTTGAACTCGACGACGCGGATGCCCTTCGAGGTCATCGCGAGGCCGCAGTACAGGAGGCCACGGAAGGGGGTACCGCGTCGGGCCATTTCGGCGACGACGGGCTGGGCAACCTCGGTGACGATGCGCTGCGTGGCTTCCTCGGCAGCCACGGCAGGGGGCTGTAGGCGCCCATGCCGCCCGTGTTAGCCCTCGTTGCCGTCGCCCACGCGCTTGAAGTCCTGGGCGGGCTGGAGGGCACGACGGTGGTGCCGTCGGCGAAGCAGAAGAGGGAGACTCGGGTCCATCGAGGTAGTCCTCGATGACGACCGCTCCCCCGTCGCGGGCCAGGCAGGCACGCGCGTGGTCCGAGGCCTGGGCGCGGTCGGAGGTCACGACGACTCCCTCGCTTTACGAGCCAGGGCGTCGTCCCTGACGACGTAGGGCGCACCCAGATCGTCGAATGCGGCCTCGACCCGGTCCATGGTGGTGCAGGTGAAGGCGCGGGCGGTAGCCACGCCTAGATCGGCCAGCGACCTGCTTCGCGAAAGACTTGAGGCCCTCGAGTCGCGCCGCGTCCTTCGTCGGGCCGAACACGGGGATCCCGTAGTCCAGCACGGCATCGGCGACGCCCGCGACGAGCGGGGCCTCCCGGGCCGACGACCACGAGGTCGACCTTTCGGAGGTCGCGCGTCGCACGACATCCTTCGGATCCATCGGATCCATGGTGAGGGAGCGGCCCAGCTGCTCCAGCGCCGGGTTACCGGCCTGGACGACAAGCTTCACGGGCTGCTCGGGGGTAGACGTTCGCACTAGCGCTCGGGCGATCGCGTGTTCGCGACCCCCGTTACCAACGAGAAGGACCTTCACGATTCCAGCCTATCGGTCTTTTGGCGGCCTGGCAGGCCGACATGGGATTTTTGCGGTGCACGTCACAGCGGTAATGAGACGTGGACGCGTGTCACCAGCCGCCGTTCGGGTTACCGCTGCGCTGCTGGTCGTCGTGTTCACGTCGTTCGCGATCACGCTTTGGTGTTTTTGCCCTCCAGGCCCTGTCGGCGTTTGCGCCCTCCTCGCTTTCGCCCTCGTAGGGCCAGGCGGGGGTCGAGCTGGCTGCGTGGTCGGCTGGTTGCCGCCGTTGCTCGCGGGTCGTTGCCGCCGTTGTTGCCCTTATTCGGCCGTTGCCGCCGTTGCTCGGGTCGTTGCCGCCGTTGCCGCCGTTGTTGCCCTTGTTCGGGTCGTTCGGCCTCGCCACGATTCTTCTTGTCGGCGTTCTGCTTCTTCTTCTGGACGCGACTCTTGTTCTCGTCGGCGTGGTTAGTCTGGCCACCCTGGCCCTGGTTGCCGGACTGACCCTGCTCGCCGTTCTGGCCCCTGCTCGCCGTTCTGGCCCTGGCTCGCCGGATCTGACCCTGGCCGCCGGACTGACCCTGGCTGCCGGACTGGCCCTGGCTGCCGGACTGACCCTGGCTGCCAGACTGACCCTGGTTGCCAGACTGGCCCTGGTTGCCGGACTGGCCCTGGTTGTTCGACTGGCTCTGGTTGGCGCTCTGGCAGGGAGCCACCATGTCTTCGGACTCCTGGTACAGGTCGTAGGCCTCGCCGTACGCACCGGCTGAGTCCTTCGCATCGCCCCTGGATTTCAATGCCCAGACCGAGGTTCACGCGCACGCGACACTCGTAGGAGAAGGGCTCCAGGCGCCCGGGCTGGACCTCGATGGCTTTGGGGACCATGTCGTAGGCGGTACGCAGCTCAGCCACGCCCTCGTCGATCGAGTCCTGGCTCACGAGCGTCGTACCCAGGTTGTAGTGTGCGACCCACTGCTCGACGCCGGAGGAGGTCCACGACTTTTGCCCCTCGTACCCGGCCTGAGCGGCGGGGTACTCCTCGTTCGTCCAGTGTCCCAGCGACGAGCGTGACCACAGGGTGATTCCGATCAGGTACGCGGAGATCGCCAGCGCGATCACCAGGAAGGGGATCGAGTACCACAGGGGGCGCAGCGCGCGCGGGGAGCGCTGGGGTTTGCCCGAGGCCGAGGCCAGCTTGGCACGCACCGCGGGGTCGGTGGCATCTGCTTGGGGGGCACCGAAAGGCAGGAGGTCGTCTTCGCGTGCAGAGTTGTTAGATTGCATGGGAATTCCTCAACTGTTGTGCGCGCCGCGCCAGGTTTGCGCCCTCCCACGCCAGGAGTCCTCCGAGGATGAGGGCGACCGGCCAAATAATGTAGCGGTACGTGGACCGCATGTTACGTTCTTCTGCGATCGTCGTTGCTCGTTCGAGTAGTGACTGTGCGTGCGACTCGATCGCAGCCTTGTCGGGTGAGTGCACGTAGTCAATGCCGAGACGCGACGCGATATTGTTCAGCGCGGCCTCGTCAATGTGGGAGATGGCGACGGGGTCACCCGGCTGCGACTTGTCATGAATGTATCCGTCACCGCCGCTCTGTTCCTCGGCGCCAGCCAGGCGCTGGATCTTCATCTTGCCGCCTTCCCTCAGTGCCGTAGCCGATGACCAGGCCGCCATCGACGTAGGGCTTGACGGCGTCCCAATCCGATTCGGACCCCATGGGAGCAGTCGACCAGTGGCCCTCGTTCGACGTCTCACCATCGGAGAAGATGAAGACCGCGCGAATGTTGTTCGGGTGGCGTTCCTTGTTCTTCTTCAGCAGCTTGGCCAGCTCCCTGGCGGGGCGGTGGGGGACGAGTCCCTGCGAGGAGGAAGATAGCTCCTGCGTGAACGTGGCCATGTACGACTGGACCGCGGAGGCGTCGGTCGTCAGGGGCATACCAACGTGCACGTTCGAGTCCCACGACAGGATCGAGAAGCGTGACCCGGTGAGAGAGTTCATGAGGATGCCGACGTCGCTGCGCACGCCGTCGATGCGGGGATTGTCCCCGTCCCAGTCCTCGGCGCCCATCGATCCGGTGCGGTCGATGACGTAGTACACCTCGAGGCTCGAGGTCACCCTCGACGGCCTTGCCGGGAATGGAGGGCCCCGCGCCCATGACGGCAACCATCACGACGATCAGGGAACGCCTGATGACATCCATCAGGCTCGTGCGCACGGAGCGCCGGGCGGACACAACCACGAAGGCTGCCGCCACCAGGACGATGATGACGAGAAGCGCCGGGTGAATAACGGGATGAAAAACCATGTCAGAGCCTCCCGAAGGCAAGCAGGCCGAGCAGGGACACGACACCGACCAGTGTCCAGCCCAGGGCGGCGCGCGGACGATCAGTTTCGATCAGCTTGCCCTTGGCATCCAAGTCTTCCTTCTGTTCGGCCTCGATCTGCTTAACAACCGAATCGACGGATGCGGGAGACGACGCATCATAGAAGTCGCCGCCCGTCGACTTTCACCTGATTGCGCAGATCCTCGCCCCTCGCTCGACAGGGTCGTCATAGAGCTGACACAGCGCCGTGACGGTCACGTTCTGGCTCTTCGCGAAGGCAATGGCCTGCTGCAGGTTGTAGTAGCCGCCGCCGAATACCCGTTATCGGTGGCCAGCAGAATCGTGCGCGAACGCTGCTTGTCCGTGTGGTCGAAGCCCATGACGCACGAGGCCAGCCCGTCGCCGACCAGAGAGGCGCGTTCTTCGTCCCGCGCGGCCAGCGTCGGCTCCAGATACTCGTACAGTTCCGGCGTGGCATGGGCGTAACCGTCGGCCGTCGTCGAGAAGCCCCGGTCGATCACACCCGCCATTTCGGTGAGCACGTCGTCGGCCATCTCGTAGTCATCGGTGAGCGGGAACATCGTCATCGAGTAGGCGTTCCACAGCTGCAAGGAAATTCGTTCTCCCTCAAAGTGGGAGATGATCTGCTTGAAGGCGTCGCCGATCTCCGAGTCGTAGGGAAGCATCGAAGGGGAGGCGTCCAGGCACAGCACGATATCGCGACTCGCGGACTTGTCGTACTTGACGTAGCGGTCCACGGGCGCACTCGCCGACACGGAGGTCGCGATGACCGCGATGAGGAAACACACGAACGCCATTGCCAAGGATGCGCGCGTGCGCCGCACGAGAGCCTGATACTTGGGCAGGCCTCGCACGAAACCCGAGTTGGCAACCCAACCCTTCTTACCCGCGCGCTGGCCCGCCCGGCGTGCCAGCCACCATCCGAGGACAGTGGCGCCCACCACCACGAGCAGGACGAGCGGGATCAACCACCAAAACCCTCATGCGTTCACCGCCTCAACAGCCATGGTCAGGCGCGCGTCACGGCATCGTGCGAGGGCTGCCCATCCGGAATGTTCTCCCCGCGAAGCTGGGAAACCTCGCACGCCGCGAGCACGTTTGCCAGGCCCGGCCAGACGGGAACGAGCGCGCGCACTTTCGCTGACCGTGGCGACCTCGAGGTCACGCCCGGTGCGTTCCGTGCCGAGCGCGCGCATGAGGCTTACCAGCGCCAGGTGGACCCCTGCGGGCATCCAGGTCACCGTCCGCGTAGCGATCCGCGATCTGATCGACGTAGACCAGGTACTTCTGCGTCGCGCATCCGTGATGGTGTGCAGCCCGTCACCTCGCCGACGCGGGACGTCCACCAGCGCCACAGGCAGAAGAGAACCCAGCCGATGACCGCCACGAGGAGTGCCACTCGAGGACCCACATCCAGTGCGGGTAAATGACGGGGTATACAGGTCGTCTTTTGATATCACCGGACATGTGCTCCCCTTTTCGAGAGCGCGCATGAGCGCGTGGGGATCTCCTCGCTGGAGGACACGTCCACGTGGATGACTCTCTGATCGAGCAACTGTTTGACTGCGGCCCGGCGCATCGCCACGACGTTGGCGGCCTCCCCTGCCAGCTGCGAGTCGCGCAGCAGGAAGTCCGGCAAAGGTCCCTCGTTGACGTCGACGACCTCCGTGCCCTTCTCGAGGGTGGTTGGATCGATGTCTTCGATGCTGATGAGGATGACCTGCGACGCACGGACAGGGACTTAATGAGGTCATCCGTTTCGCGCGTCGCCGTCGGCTGGGTACTGTCGGTGACGATCACGATGAGGCTGCGTCGGCGCGTGACTGTCCTGACTCGGGCGAGGAGCTTGGGGACATTCGCATGCGGGGAGGCGAGCGTGATGTCTTCCTCGATGCGGCGCAGCACCGTTTCGGCGTGCGCGTTACCGGAGCGGGCGGGCATGAAGCGCACGCGCTCGTCGTCACCGGCGACGAGGCCGATCTGGTCTCCGCGGGCCACGCTCAGCCAGGCGATGGCCTCGCAGGCCGCGAGGGCGATCTCTTCCTTCGTCTCTCCCGACGGGGCGAGCGCGCCCATCTCGCGTCCCGTGTCGACGACGAGCATGACCTGTAGGTTCGCCGTGGCTTCGTGACGCTTGATGATGGGTGAACCGGTGCGTGCCGTGGCCGCCCAGTCGATTTCACGTACGTCGTCGCCCGGCTGATAGGGGGCCAGGTCCATGAACTCCCATCCGCGTCCCTGCCGCAGGGCGGAGTGCTGCCCGTCCATGATGGACAGCAGTTTGCGCATGACGGGCAACTGGATGCGGGTGGAGAGCGCGTGGATCTCGCGCGAGCGTACAGGCATTGCGTTCCTCTAGAGAGTCGTGGCGTGGAACCGGTGTTCTTTACGGAACGGGAACCGCTTTGAAGACGGCGTCGATGAGGCCTTCGATGGAGACGTTGTCGGCCATGGCGTCGAAGGTGCGGATGATGCGGTGGCAGGATGCCGTAGCGCATTTCTTGATGTCGTCGGGCATGACGTGGTTGCGTCCCGCCATGAGGGCCAGGGCCTGGGCGATCTGCATGAACGCGATGCCGCCACGCGGGGAGGCGCCCACGCGCACGTGCTTCTTCCAGCCGGGCAGCGGGTTGGGGCCGGCTCCTCGGGTGGTGTTGACGATGTCGACGATGTAGGCCTTGAGGGTCTCGTGGATGAAGACGCGGCGGCGCGCGTCCTGGAGGACACGAACGTCGTCGAGGTTGATCGGGTCGACATCGGCGATGGCTGTCATCTGGCCGGAGTCGATGCGGGTGAGAACCTCGAGCTCTTCGACGGGCGTCGGGTAGGTGATGACCTCCTTGAGGAGGAATCGGTCCATCTGCGCCTCGGGCAGCACGTAGGTGCCCTCTTCCTCGATGGGGTTCTGGGTGGCCATGACCATGAAGGGATTGGGCAGCTTGTGGTTGACGCCGCCGATGGTGGTCTGGCGTTCCTGCATGGCTTCGAGCATGGCGGACTGGGTCTTGGCGGAGGAGCGGTTGATCTCGTCCAGGAGCACCATGTTCGCGTGTACGGGCCCAGCTGGGTGACCATTTCGCCGCGTTCCTGGTTCCAGATCTGGGAGCCGACGATGTCGTTGGGCATCAGATCGGGGTGCACTGGATGCGGTGGAAGCTACCGGACACTGCGGACGCCAGGGTCTGTGCGGCCGTCGTCTTTGCCAGGCCGGGCACGGATTCGACCAGGACGTGGCCGCCGGCGAGCAGCGAGGCTGTCAGCGCGCGACGCAGGCCATCCTGGCCGACGACGGTGTGCTGAAAGATGGTGGTCATGCGATCGAGCAGGCTCTTGGCGTGTGCCAGCTCGTCGTCCGTCAAGTAGTTGGGCACGGGGTTCTCCTTGCGTGCGCGGTCGGATGCTGTTCCAGTGTAGCCCGCCCGCCGTACTCGCACGCAATCTGGTCAGTTTTAGGTTTGCCAGGTACGAGGCCGTGGCTGGGCTTTCGGCCTGTGACGGCGCGTGAACACCCGGCATGTCAGGCTTGTCGACCGTCGGCTGACTCCGGCCGATGCGCCACGTTTCAGCTTGTTCGGCGCCGCGCCCAGGTGATTCCCACCGCCGCGGCCAGGAGGAGGAGCGCGGCGCCCGCGCCCACGCCAATCAGCAAGCCTCGCGAAGAGGCAGACGCGACTCGGAAGCGGCGGCCTCAGTGGTGGCACCCGAGGCTGGCTCCTCAACCTGCGGGGGCGTGGGGGTGATGGTGAAGGGATTGATGGGTGCGGGCATGTCGATGAAGGGTCCGACGGTGCCCCGCTCGAAATCAAAGAACGCCTGCTCGGCGTCGCCTTCCAGGAGCGGCTCATCCGTCGTCGGCACAGTGTCGCCTTTGTCAGGCCTCCACTGACAATAAGACCGGTGACTCACAACGAGAAGATCATCCAAGTGCGCTAGCCAGGGCTCGGCATTGCAGTGGGCGTTATTAATGGACGTGAAATCTACTTGGAGCTCTGTGATGCTCGCGTCCTCAAACGAATCAACGATCTGGGTCAGATACGTCATAGGGGCACGCACCTGCACATGTCCCGCCTCATCCAGGGAATAAAACGCGTGACGAGCCTCCCCCAAATAATACGCATCCAGGTCACAAAAAATACTCACCGACTCGACCTTTACGAAATAGTCCGGGGCACTACCCGACCAAAACGTATCAGCGAGGTATTGACACTCTCCTCCTTCGTAATATTCAACGACCGCATCCACCCTCCTTGAAAACTCAGCTTCATATGGATGGACCACTCCCTCGTCTTAGCCGGGGTCTCAATAGCGGTCTGCTCCACCACCGCCCTGATCGTCACGACATGACCGGGCAGCACAGGTGTCTCGGGCGAAGCAGCAACAGGAACACTAGGCGTGGGAAGCGGATCACCAACCGACGCAGGCACCCCCACACCCACCACGCACGCGCCAACCGCAACCACACACGCCACCCACCGGGCCACGCGGGCCTTCAACGTCGTTGCCACTGCTACTACTCCTTCGATTGGTGGGTGAGGGCTAAGGGGGATGGGTGCGGCCCCCGCTTGTTGGTGTGTTAGCTCGTGCGGCGCCGCGCCCAGGTGATTCCCACCGCGGCGGCCAGGAGCAGGAGCGCGGCGCCAGCGCCCACGGCGATGACGAGGCCACGCGAAGAAGCAGACGAGGACTCGGAAGCGGCGGCCTCAGCGGTGGCACCCGAGGCTGGCTCCTCGGCCTGCGAGGGCGTGGGTGTGATGGTGAAGGGATTGATGGGTGCGGGCATGTCGATGAAGGGTCCGACGGTGCCCCGCTCGAAATCAAAGAACGCCTGCTCGGCGTCGCCTTCCAGGAGCGGCTCATCCGTCGTCGGCACAGTGTCGCCTTTGTCAGGCCTCCACTGACAATAAGACCGGTGACTCACAACGAGAAGATCATCCAAGTGCGCTAGCCAGGGCTCGGCATTGCAGTGGGCGTTATTAATGGACGTGAAATCTACTTGGAGCTCTGTGATGCTCGCGTCCTCAAACGAATCAACGATCTGGGTCAGATACGTCATAGGGGCACGCACCTGCACATGTCCCGCCTCATCCAGGGAATAAAACGCGTGACGAGCCTCCCCCAAATAATACGCATCCAGATGGCAAAAACTACCCTCGACTCAGACCTTTACGAAATAGTCTGGGGCACTACCCGACCAAAACGTATCAGCGAGGTATTGACACTCCTCCTTCGTAATGTCCAACGACCGCATCCACCCTCCATGAAAACTCAGCCTCATATGGATGGACCACTCCCACGTCTTAGCCGGGGTCTCAATGCTGGTCTGCTCCACCACCGCCCTAATCTTCACGATATGACCGGGCAACACAGGTGTCTCGGGCGAAGCAGCAACAGGAACACTAGGCGTAGGAAGCGGATCACCAACCGACGCAGGCACCCCTGCGCCCACCACGCACGCGCCAACCGCAACCACACACGCCACCCACCGGGCCACGACACGACGACAACGTCCCCGCAACACCATCACATTCTTCCTCCCTCAGATCCAACACGGACAACGGCACACGCGCCAAGCGTCAGAAGTCCAGATCTGGCGGAATCTGAGGCGAGCCGGTCGTATCCCCTTCCCAGATCGCCTTCATCTCCTCAGACACATACGAGGACGGGATAGTCTTAAGGGTCGCCTCCAGGTTCGCCTGCGCATCCTCATCCCCAGCCTCAAGATCCTTGACAGCTTTATCTAACGCACCCGCAAAGTCGCGAACATTGGCAGCCATCGCATTCAGCGCGGTGATCTCCTGGGTCAGGTAGGACGTGTAGCGCGCCTGAAAGGCCACAGGCCCCGCCTCCACGCCCCACTTGCCCTCCGTCTGAACATCCAGATTTTTCTGCAATTCTTTGGCGGCGTTCTCTAACTTCGCTGCCACGCAATCGTCACCCTCACGCAGGGCTGCGATCCAGCTCTTCCACTTGTAGTAGTTGACCTCCATGTTCGCAGGAACATTCTCGGCACCCATGACAACTCCTCATTGACAGGCATGATCGTGATGACTTGAGCCTACCAGATGACAGGAAATGACAGAAGAGGCTTTCACAGCGCCACGCTAGCGCCGCTGGCGCAGGTCCACAACGGAAATGAGGCGTTCACCGGCTCTTCGCATTGTGGGGTGGGGTGGTGTTCGAAGCGTCCTGGGGATCGGGGACAGTGTCGTGGAACGACGACCGAACACAGGAGCTCGCCTCGGGCGCCTCAATAACCAAAACTCGCACGTAATTTGGGTACCCTAACTTTTCATAGGTATCGAGAAAACCGCAGAATTCCAACGGTGCGATTTCAATGTTTGAAATACATGTCGGGGAATTACGTGCGACATTTCTGAGGAACCACAACATGAGGCGCCACAAAGACCCCAAGCGGAAGACAACCCAGCGAAGCCCAGCAAGACGAAGACCCTCAAGCAGAAGACACCCCAGCAGACAACTCAAGCCCAGAAGACCCCCGCAACCCCTGACAGCCGCCATCAAGCACGGGGGCACTGCACCTGTTACGTGGCGGTGCACCTGTTACGTGGCGGTGCACCCTGAACAGAAGAGGTGCATTGCCTACGGATCGGGTGCAGTGCCCCAACAAACAAGAACAAACGCGGAACTGGCACGCTGAACCACTCACCGCCGCACCCCTCCATGCGCAGCTGGGCCCCTACTGGCGGCAGGGATGGGCACGCCGCCCACGCCACCACCCTACACTCCGGCCCACTCCGGCCCAATCCGACACCTCCTACACCCTTACATGCGAAGAGCCCGTTCACCCAGCCCCAGCCACGCAGAAAAAGGGGTGGGCCCCGGAGTTTCCTCCGGGGCCCACCCTCAATCCGTGCGGATCAGGCCTGCTTCGCGGCGGCGATGCGCGCGCGGAACTCTGGCCAGCTGCTCGGTGATGGCGGCGGGGAGCTTGTCGCCGAACTGCGAGAAGTACCTCGGTGTCGTCCATCTCGGCGGCCCAGGCGTCGGGATCGATCGCGAAGAGCTTCGCCCAGACGGCCTCGTCAATGTCCAGGCCGTCGAGGTTGAAGTCCTCGAACTTCGGGTAGCGGCCGGTCACACCGTCAATGGCCTCGACCTCGCCGGCGGCGCGGCGAACGATCCAGTCCAGGACGCGGGAGTTGTCGCCGTAGCCGGGCCACATGAAGTTGCCGTCTTCGTCCTTACGGAACCAGTTGACCTGGTAGACCTTCGGGAAGCCCTCGCCGAGCTTGTCCTGCATCTCCAGCCAGTGGCCCCAGTAGTCGGCCATGTTGTAGCCGCAGAAGGGCAGCATGGCGAAGGGGTCGTGACGCAGCGAGCCGGCCTTGACGTCGGTCGCAGCGGCGGTGACCTCGGAGGCCACGGAGGCGCCGATGAACACGCCGTGGGCGGGCTCGTACTGCTCGGCAACCAGCGGGACGTTGGTGGCGCGGCGGCCACCGAAGAGGACGGCGTCAACCGCAACACCCTCGGGGGCTTCCCAGTCGGGGCAGATGATCGGGCACTGCGAGGCGGGAACGGTGAAGCGGCTGTTCGGGTGAGCAGCCTTCTCGCCGGACTCGGGGGTCCAGTCGTTGCCGTGCCAGTCGATCAGGTGCGCCGGAACGTCGCCGTCGATGCCTTCCCACCACACGTCACCGTCGTCGGTCAGGGCGACGTTCGTGAAGATGGAGTTGGCCTTGCCGGTCTCCATGGCCATGGGGTTGGTCTTGTAGGAGGTGCCGGGGGCGACGCCGAAGAAGCCGGCCTCGGGGTTGATGGCGCGCAGGCGACCATCCGGGCCCGGGCGCATCCACGCGATGTCGTCGCCGACGGTCTCGACCTTGTAGCCGGGGATCGTGGGCTGGAGCATGGCGAGGTTGGTCTTGCCACAGGCCGACGGGAAGGCGGCGGTGACGTGGAACTGCTGGCCGGTGGACTCGCGAGTCAGGCGCAGGACGAGCATGTGCTCGGCCATCCAGCCGTCGCGGCGGGCCATCGTCGAGGCGATACGCAGGGCGAAGCACTTCTTGCCGAGCAGGGCGTTGCCGCCGTAGCCCGAACCGAAGGACCAGATCTCGTTGGTCTCGGGGAAGTGGGTGATGTACTTCTCGTCGTTGCAGGGCCAGTTGTCGTCTTCCTGACCCTCTTCGAGCGGCACGCCGACCGAGTGGACGGCGGGAACCCACACGCGGCCCTCGTTGATGAGGTCCATGGCAGCAGCACCCATGCGGGTCATGATGCGCATGTTGACAACGACGTAGGGGGAGTCGGTGATCTCAACACCGAGCTGGGAGATGGGGCCACCCAGGGGACCCATGGAGAAGGGAACCACGTACATGGTGCGACCCTTCATGGCACCCGTGAACTTCTCGCAGGGTGGCCTTCATTTCTTGGGGTCGGCCCAGTGGTTGGTCGGGCCCGCATCCTCTTCCTTCTCACAGCAGATGAAGGTACGGGACTCAACACGCGCAACGTCGGACGGCTTCGAGCGAGCGAGGAAGGAGTTGGGGCGCTTTCCTCGTTCAGCTTGGTGAACATGCCACTCTCGACCATCTGCGCGGTCAGACGATCCCACTCTTCCTGGGAACCGTCGCAGAACTCAACGGCGTCAGGGGTGGTCAGCTCAGCGATTTCAGCAACCCACTTGACGACATCTTCGGGAGCGTTGGCCGGAGCCGCCGCACGAACGTCCTGTTCGGTCACGGACATTTTGCCTCCTGAGGTATTTTTGAATTGTCGAGGCCGCATCTGCGTCCCCGATTGACAGAAACAATCATGCTGGACCCCACACCCTGCGCTTGCGGGAGCTTGGTCCCGGTCACACCTCAATCGTAGTCGAACGAGTCACACGACGCCCGGTCGGCAGGGACCTTCTGCCCACTCACAAGAGGTTCCTGAGGCCCCCCAAAGCACGCCCAGGCCTCGTTGTTGGGACCGAAGCACACCTCACAGGTCAGTCCGTGAGATAGAACACCACCATTGGGGTAACAAAAGCGCATCTGAACTTGAAGTCTCACCACCCCATGACCGACGATTACACGTAGCACAACAGTGCCGTTCACCATTGGAAGGACCGAAGACACCATGGGATTCCGAAACAAGACCCAAGGCCCTGACTTTTTTGAAGACTTCACCTCGCAGGCTCGCCAGCTTGAGCAGGCCGTCGAGATCCTGACGCACATCTATGCCGCCTCCCCCGAAGAGCGCATCGCCCTGCGCGATCAGCTCCACGAGGTCGAGCACCGCGGCGACGAACTGAACCACGACATCGTCCAGCGCATTAACTCCTCGTTCATCACGCCTTTCGACCGCGAAGACCTGCAGTCACTGGCCTCCCACCTGGACGACTGCCTCGACTTCATCGACGAAGCCGGCGACCTCCTGGTCGTCTACGGCATTGCCGACATCCCCTCTTCCCTCGTCTCCCTGCTCAACACGCAGATTGAGGTCATCAAGAACTGCGCCGAGCTGACCGCGCAGAACATGCCCAAGCTCAAGTCCCCCGTGGACCTGCGCGACTACTGGATCGAGATCAACCGCCTCGAGAACGAGGGCGACCTGGCCTACCGCCGCACCCCTGACCGCCCTGTTCGACTCGGGCCTGGACCCGGTCACGATCATCAAGCTCAAGGACATCGTTCAGGGCCTCGAATCCTGTGCTGATGCCTCGAGGAACTGGCTAGACATCATCGAGTCCCTCGCACTGAAGGAATCCTGAGCCGTGGATCTCAATCTGATCCTCGTCTGCGTCGTCATCGTCGTCGCGCTGTTCTTCAGTTACACGAACGGCTTCCACGACGCGGCGAACGCGATCGCGACCTCGGTGTCGACGCGCGCGTGGACTCCACGCGCTGCACTCCTCATGGCCGCGACGATGAACGTCATCGGTGCCATGATGGGCACCGCCGTTGCGAAGACCGTCGGCAAGGGCATCATCTCAAATTTCCGACTACGCCGAGTCTCCCCTGCCGGAGATGCAGCAAAAGGGCCTGGTCATCATCCTGGCCGCCCTGCTCGGCGCCTGTATCTGGAACCTGATCACCTGGTGGTTCGGCCTGCCCTCGTCCTCTTCGCACGCCCTGATCGGCGGCATGGTGGGCGCTGGCCTCATGAGCGGCACGATGGTCCACTGGTGGGGCATCATGAGCCACGTCGTGATCCCGATGTTCGCCTCTCCCATCATCGGCTTCGTCGTCGGCTACATTGCCATGAAGCTCGTCCTGTGGCTGCTGCGTAACGCGCAGTATCACCGCACGATGCGCCGCTTCCGTGCCGCGCAGCGCTTCTCCTCGGCAGCCATGGCCCTGGGCCACGGCATCCAGGACGCGCAGAAGACGATGGGCATCATCATCATGGCCCTGCTGGCCGGCGGCTACGGCGAAACACACAACATCCTCGATCCGATCACGGGTGAGATGAATGTGCCCCTGTGGGTGAAGATCTCGGGTGCGCTGGCGATTTCGCTGGGCACGATGGCCGGCGGCGGGCGCATCATGCGCACGATCGGCCGTAAGATCATCGACCTGGATCCGGCTCGTGGCTTCACGGCCGAGGCCGTGTCCTCCTCGATCCTGTACCTGTGCTCCTACGTCATTCACGCCCCCATTTCGACGACGCAGGTCGTGTCGACGGCTATCATGGGTGTGGGTTGCACGAAGCGTTTCTCGGCGGTTCGATGGGGCGTCGCGGGCAACATCGTCATCGCGTGGTTCCTGACGCTACCCGCCGCAGCCCTGGTGTCGGGCGTCGTGTACCTGCTCGTGGCGCTGCCACTGGGGGTCCACTAGTGAAGCACTCTCGTCTGATCGGTCTGGTCGCGGCTCTGGCGCTCGCCGCCCCGCTCGCCGCTTGTTCGGATACCTCCGTCATGCACATGCAGGTCGGCCAGTGCATCCTCCGGCCGGAGGGACAAACCGCGACCACGATCGAGACGACCAGCTGCACGAGCGAGCACGACGCTGAGGTATTCTTCGTAACCTCCGCTGAGGACGGAGAGTTTCCCGGCGAGTCAGCCCTGAACAAATTCGCCGAAAAGCAGTGCATCTCCAACTTCGAGGCCTACGTCGGCAAGCGCTTCGTGTCCTCGACCCTCGATGCCACCTGGATGATTCCGACCAAGGATTCGTGGGCACAAAACGATCGATTGATCGTATGCCTGGCGTTCGCGATGGACCATTCCAAGTTGAAGCAATCGGTGAAGGACTCGGGCCTGTAGCGCCCGTTGAACCTCCGATCATCGTGGTGGTGCCTGGCATGTGAGCCAGGCACCACCCGATTTGTTCTACCGGGTAAGAGTCGGATTGTTATAGTGTGCGAGGCGCGCGTTCAACGTCGACAGGCTTTCCGTCCGCGCCCCAGCGCGGCCGCGCCCATCCAGCCGGTCGTTGATCCCATCGCTTCAAGGAGAATCATGTCCCACGCACGTCGCCGTTCGATCGCCTTCGGCGTTTGCGCCCTCCCTCATGGGCGTGTCCCTGTCCGCCTGTTCCTACCCTGCCTTCGGCAACACCACGCACAGCACCGACCTCAAGGTCGGCCAGTGCATCCAGGTGCCGGATAGCTCTCAGGTCGGCAGCGTCGTGACCACCGAGTGCACCGAAGAGCACACCGGCGAGGTCTACTTCATCTCCACAATCACCCAGGACTCCCTGCCCTCCAGCTCCGAGATGGACGAACTCATCGCCGCAGCTTGCTTTGACTCCTTCGAGGACTACGTCGGCACCTCCCCCGAGGAAACCACGCTGGACGCCACCGCGATGTACCCGACCAGCCAGACCTGGTCCAAGGGCGACCGCGACATCGTCTGCATCGCCGTCCCCACGGGCGACGAGAAGCTGACTGAGTCCGTGCGCGACTCCGGCAAGTAATCCTGCACAACGCCGAGGCGCACCAACCTCGTGCCCCAGTGGCGGTTCGGCTCAGGCCGGACCGCCACTGGGGCGTTGCGCACGAGATCGTTTACCGCACGGTATCGCCTCTGTTATATAGTGGGTAAAGCGCCGCGGACGGTGCCCGCGCGCCTACCACGGCCTCGTCATCCCACCGCTGGCCGCTCCCGCCACCTCAAGGAGAATCATGTCCCGCGTTCTGCGCCCCACGATTGCCCTCGGCGCCGCCGCCATCATGGGCCTTGCGCTGTCCGCCTGCTCCAGCATGCCGTTCAACAACCGCACGCAAAGCACCGAACTGGCGGTGGGACAGTGCCTCCTCGTTCCTCTCAACAGCCAGGTCAACTCGGTGGCCACCACCGAATGCACCGAGGCACACACGGGCGAGGTCTACTCCGTTACCACGCTCAAGAATGACACGATGCCCTCGCGCGATGAGATGGACGAACTCGTGCACAACACCTGCTACGAGACCTTCGAGGCCTACGTCGGCACCTCCCCCGAGGAAACCACGCTGGACTACACCGCAATGTCGCCAACCAAGCAGACCTGGGCCAAGGGCGACCGCGAGATCGTCTGCATCGCCGTGCGCACCGACGACGAGCAGCTGACCGCGTCTGTGCGAGACTCCGGCCTGTAAACTCACCTGTCACGCGCGCGACTCCTCGAGCACCCAGAGCACATCCCCCGCCACACAGCCCGCCGCCGCCTCCGAGGGACCGTACGCAGCCGCATACCTACACGTCGGCGACCGCCGCGTCGAATGCATCGCCTTCACTCGCGACGACAACCAGCTCACCACGACGATGAAAGACGCCAACATGTGAGCCGCGCTTCCCGCGCTCCTCACAGGAAGACTCCGTCTGCACCGCCGTCATTGACCGTTTTCACCGCCGCCCACACCTGTTGCTATAGTGGGCGCGGCTTATCGGCGGGTGCCCACGCGCCTGCCACGGCCTCGTGGCCCATCACCCTGCCACAATCCCACCATCACGAGGAGAACCATGTCCCACGCTCTGCGCCCCGCCCTCACATTCGCCGCCTGCGCGGCCATCCTGAGCCTGTCCGCCTGCTCGTCCGCCACCACGGCTGACTCCACCGCCTCGCCCGAGTCCGCCTCCTCCGAGGCCACCGCAGGCTCCCCCGCCGAGGCCACCGCAGGCTCCCCCGCCGACCAGGACGCCTCCATCATTCCCGACGAGGCCCGCACTAACGTGAGCAACCTGAGCGTTGGACAGTGCGTCCAGAAGCCGAGCGACACCTCCGCGCCCCTGACGACCGTTGACTGCTCCTCGGCGCACTGGGGCGAGGTGTTCTTCGTCGCGCCGATTGAGGATCTCGACGCTGCCCGACCACGAGACGCTCAACGACAGGGCTTTCGAGGCCTGCACCCCCGCATTCGCCGACTACGTGGGAACCCCTACGACGAGTCGTCCCTGGACACGACCTGGTTCTTCCCTGAGCTCGAACAGCTGGGACAACGGCGACCGCATCATCGCTCTGCGTCGCCGTGCCGCTGACGGAGGACTCCTGAGTCAGTCCGTGAAGAACACCGGCATGTGATTCGCGACTTTCTCGCGTGGTGGCGGTCCGGCTGATGCCGGGCCGCCGCGTTTTTACCGTTCGGTTGTTCTCTTGTTATAGTGGTTAGACGCGCAGCGATGGAGCCCGCTGGTTCCACGATCGCCCCACCGAGGCAGCTCCCCGGGCTGCCCTGCCATCCCAAGGAGGATCATGCGTCCCGCTTTGCCCGTCCCTCCCTCGCCCTGGCTGCCTGCGCCGCCTTACTGAGCCTGTCTGCCTGCTCATTCTCGCCCGGCGCTGACAAGTCTGACAACAAGGAGACACCGGCCCCTGCCGCATCCTCGAGCAGTTCGTCGGCCAACGACACCCCCGAGAGCGGCCCACCGCCCCCACAGCCAGCGCCTCATCCAACCCCAACGCTACTGAGGATCAGCTCTTCGGGAGCCGCGTCTTCCGGGGTGACATGCTGCTCGGGCATTGCTACAGCGATGTGCGTGATGATTACACCCATATGCTGCATGCGAGCTGCGACCAGCCGCACGATATTGAGGTCTTCCATATTTCCGAGTTCACCGACGCAACACGTCCCGCCACCGAGGTGATGGCCGCGACTGCTGATGAGCAGTGCGCCGCTGCATTTGAGACCTACGTCGGTATCCCCGCTGATCAAAGCACGTTCTCGATCGGCCCCTCTATCCCGGCGAGGAAAGCTGGAACAAGGGGTACCACAGCCTCCTGTGTTACTTGTACAACGAAGATGGCCACAAGCTGACCACATCCGCGAAACTCTCCCGCATGTGACACCAGGTCACGCGCGTGGCGGTCCGGCTGATGCCGGGCCGCCACATCTTTACCGCCCGGTTTTTCTCTTGTTATAGTTGCTTGCAGCACAGCGATGGAGCCATTGGGCACCACGATCGCCCCGCCGAGGCAGCTCCCCGGGGTTGCCCACTATCCCAAGGAGAATCATGTCCCGCTTTGCCCGCCCCGCACTCGCTTTCGGCGCCTGCGTCGCTATTCTCAGTCTCTCTGCCTGCTCGTTCCTACCTTTCGACAAGGATGATGACGATGAGGACACCGAGGAGCACACCTCATCATCCAGTTCCTCCAGTAGCGGAAGCTCCGGCGGCAACCCCTTCGGCATCCCCACGGGCGCCGCTCCCACCCCCAACACCAATCCGACCGGCGCCGCTAACCCGGGTGGCACCACCAACGGCAACAACCGCCCCACTGAAACCCGCACCGACCAGGTTGACCTGTCGGTCGGACAGTGCTTCCAGGACTGGGAGGACGGTGATTACGACGTGGAGACCGTGGCGTGCAACCAGACGCATGACTTCGAGGTCATTCACACCTTCACCGTCACCGATAAGACCCGCCCCTCCGATACCGAACTCGGCGACACCGCTGAGGCAGAGTGTACGGCAGCTTTCAGCGCTACGTCGGGACGCCCTTAGGCAGCTCATCGCTGAGCCTCGGCTGGCTCTATCCCAGCGTGGGCAGCTGGTCCAACGGTGACCGCACCATCGCCTGTTACGTTGGCTTTGATGATGGCGACACGCTGGATCAGTCGGTCAAGAACTCCCGCATGTGACACCAGATCACGCGCATGGCGGCGCGACTCAGTGTCGTTTGGAGGCTTTACGCGTCGGGACGGCGGGATTCTTGGTAGTGACGCCGTGCGTCTCGACAGCGACGACAACCGGCCCGTCGGCACCGTGTTCGACGTGGGCGACCAGGATCTGACTGTGGTTCAGAGCAGCGGGCGACGAGCCCGCGACGGCGCTCGACCCGTAGGCGCGCAGCTCTTCGATAATGAGGTCGCGCGCGTATCCCGTGACCGACACGAGGGTTGTACCGGCGCTCTCGCGTAGGGCGCTGCGCGGCAAAGGCTCGCACCCGTCCGGCGCGCGCCTGGGCGTCCTTGTCCGCCCCGGCCTCGTCCTGGAGGGGCGCGGCGAGCGCGTCGACGAGGGTCACCGAGCCGCCGCCGACCGCGGCCCACGGCGCCAGGACCTGGCGGGCGCGGGCGCTCGGGGACGCGAACGCGCGGTCCACGCCGAAGGCACTGAGCAGGTCGATGAGGTCGAAGGCCTGGCGCACGCCGAAACGCCCGAGCGGGGGTCGACGTGACGCGCCGCCGCCTCGGCCTTCAGGGACGAGGCTTTCTCCACCTGCGCTGCCCTGCGTGCTGCCGCTGAGGCGACCATCGCGGGAGTGGGTGCGGGCGAGGTGCGGGTGCGCCGGGCGCGGTGGGTGCAGCGGCGGCGCGTGGGCCCGGCGTGGGGCGTCCGGCGGAGGTCGCGCCGGGCGCGGTTCCGGGCTTGTCGGCTGTGGATGGGGAGGCCTCGTCGGCGGGGGCAGCATCGGCGGCGCCGGGGCGCAGGACGATGATCGCGGAGGTGGCGAGGCGACCTTCGCGGGCACGGGCGACGATGTCGGCGAGGAGGCGGCGGTCGCCTCGGCGGGTGAGCATGTCGGCGGCTGCCTCGGGGGTGGCCCACGTGGTTCGGTCGATTTCGGTAGGCGGCGCGCGGGCGACGGGGGCACGCAGGCGCGCGGAGGGGTCGCTGACGGGCAGGGGCGTGCCCACCCAGTAGTGGACTTCTTGGTTTGTCCGCCGCCCAGGCGGTAGCGCTGGGTGGTCAGGGGACGCCCGAGCGTGATGATCTGTCCGGTTTCCTCTTCGACTTCGCGCACGGCGGCGGCCACCAGGGGCTCACCGTTTTTCGGCTTTTTCCTTTGGGCCAGGACCAGTCGTGGTAGCGGGGGCGGTGGACCATGAGGACTTCGATGTCCGCGGGGTCGATGGGTTCGCCCGGGATGGCGACGCGCGCGGGGTCAGTGAAGCGCCAGACAAGTGCGCCCGCGGAGCGAACGAGTCGCTGGGGGCGGGGGGCTGGCATCGGACGCATAGGTTCCAGGGTAGCCGCCCCGCGCCGCCCTCGCCCTGATGGGCGCGCCACCTTCACGAGGTCGTGGCCGATTCGGGCGCTGCCCGCTGGCCTCGCGGGTCCTCAGTCGAGCGTGCCGACCGCCGCCTCACGCGCGGCGACGTCGAGCTCGTCGGCGGTGACCAGCAGCGCGGAGTGGCGCATGGTGACGCGGTGGGCCAGCGGATCGGTGGGGTCTTCGATCCACAGGGCCCCGGCCTCGCCGGCGGCGAGGACGCGCATAGCGCGGGAGGCCTCGCGCAGCACGTACTCGAGGTCGTCGTCGGTCAGGTCGCCGCGCAGCAGTGAGTCGAGCTCCTCCATGATGAGGCTCAGGGGGCGCAGCTCGACGGGGGCTTCGAGGCCCTGGATGATGGGCGCGCGCGAGCCCTCGGCGTAGCGCTCGGCCACGAGGATCGGGTCGCGGTGGTACCACTCGTGGAGCAGGTAGACGCGCCACAGCGCGCCGGGGAGGGTGAACTCGGGGCTGCGCGACCACACGTGCGCGATCGTGTCGACCCCGCGAGCGCGTACGGTTTCGCGCAGCCGGGCCACGGCCTCGTCGCTGAAGGTCTCGTCGCCGATGCCCATGAGTGCCCACGCGGCGGTGTGCGCGACGGCGGACAGGGAGGCGGGGTCTTCGTCGCCGACGATCGCCTCGGCGCGGGCGGCGTCGAGCATGGCCGGGCGGCGCGGAGTGTTCGATTGGGCCATGGGGACCGCTTCCTTCTACAATGTTGCGTATGGGCCTATAGCTCAATGGTAGAGCAGCGGACTTTTAATCCGTAGGTTGGGGGTTCGAGTCCCCCTGGGCCTACTGGTCGCCCTCGGAGTGTTCCGGGGCGTTCGCGCTATCTGCGGGCGCGCGCCCGCGTTGGAGGTGCATCATGGATCCTCGTTTTTTTCTCGCGCGTATGGCGCCCTGGCTGGCCTGGCTCTCGGAGACGCGCTGGGCATGCCGACGCAGGCGATGTCGCCTGCGCAGATCCGCGCGGTGTACGGGCGCATTACCGGCCTCGTGGATGGGGACGCCTCGCAGCCCCTACGCGCCGGGGATGCCTACCGGGTCGGTCACAGATGACACGGAGCAGGCGCTGTTGGTTGCTTCTCTCCTGGTACGAGGCCGGGGTTTCTCCTCGGGTCGCGTGGCGCTGGACGCGGGTGAGTTCGCCCACGCACTGCTGGCCTGGGAAGATTCGATGATCGAGCGCGGGTCGCTCGACCTGCTGGGCCCCTCCACGAAGGCGGCCCTCGAGCGCGTGCGGGCGGGCGAGGACCCGCTGAGCGTGGGCGGGGCGGGTACCACAAACGGCGCGGCGATGCGCGTCACCCCGATCGGTATCGCGATCTCGACGGAGGATCCTCAGGCTTTCGCAGATGCCGTCTGGTCGTCCTGTCAGGTCACGCACTCGACGCGCCAGGGTTTCCAGTCGGCTGCCCTCGTGGCGGCGGCCGTGTCGATGGGGATCGATACGCCTCGTTCGGCTGCCTCGGACATGACGGCCCTGCTGTGGAAGGCCGTGTCCTACGTCGATTCCCTGCCCGAGCGCGGCGCGTGGACCCCCGACCCGGACGTCGTAGCGGCGACGCGCAGGGCCATGCAGCTGGTCGCTAACCCCGCGTCCTCGTCCCTGGAATGCCTCGTCGAGCAGGTGGGCACGTCCGTGGCTTCGGCGCAGGCGATCCCCATGGCTTTCGCGTTGCTCGCGCGCGACCCCTCCCCGCAGGCGCTGCTGGACGCCGCCAACCTGGGCGGGGACACCGACACGATCGGCGCGATCGCGGGCGCAATCCTGGGCGCTGCCCTCGGCTTTGAGGTCTTTGTCGGCCGCGGCCTCGCCCAGGTAGAAAGCGTATCCGGGCTCCACCTGACCGAGGCCGCCACAGCTCTGCTCTCACTGCGTGGACCCATCGGTACTGGCGAGGACACGCAGGAATCCTCCAAGCCCACCACGTCGAACACCCCTGAAGCGCCGACCGGCACGCGCCCCGTGGACACAGCCACGGCCTCGTCCCCGACGGCCACCGCCTCAGCTGGCCGGGTGGTCCTCATGGGGCAGATCCTCGTGGACCGTGTCCTTCAGGGGGCGCGTCCGATTCACGGCGGCGGCTCCGAATGGGCCCGTGACGGGGGCACGCACGTGGGCGGTGGCTTCAACGCGCTCGTGGCGGCGCGCCGGATGGGAGCCGAGGCCATCTCCCTCAGCCCGATTGGCGCCGGACCCCACGCGTCGATGATCGAGGCCGCCCTCGCTCGCGAGGGCATCGTCGATGCCGGACCACGCGTGGATGGCGTGGACAACGGATTCTGCGTCGCCATGATTGGTCACGACGCCGAACGCACCTTCATCTCGACGAAGGGCGCTGAGACGATGACGCCCGAGACCGCGTGGGCGGACTTCGTGCGGACGATGAACCCGGGCGACGTGCTGTACATCGACGGATACCTCATGGACCACCCGGCGAACCGCGAGGCCGCGGAGGCTGCGTTACGCGTCTTGCCCGAGGGTGTGCGCGTGCTCCTGGATGTCTCTCCCGTCATCGGGATCCCGGAGAGCTTGCCCACGCACCACGCGATCATCTCGATGAACAGCGTCGAGGCGAGGGCAATCGCCCAGCAGTCGCGACTTGACGGCTACCTGCCTTTTGACTCTCTCAGTTGCCGCCTCGCGCAGACACTGGGGCGCGACACGTTGATTCGCCTCGGAGCATCCGGCGCTTATTTTGCTCGCTCTGCCAGCCCCGATAGCGAAACATCAGCCGCGCACATCCCGACCCCGACCATCGACGCCGTCGATACGAATGGGGCCGGCGACGCCCACACCGGCGTCCTGGCGGCATCACTTGCCCTTGGTATCCCACTTGAGCGAGGCCTTGTCCTCGCCAACTGCGCGGGTGCCCTGGCCTCGACCCTGCCAGGTCCGGCCTCGTGCCCGACGCGCGAGGACATCGAGGCCGCGGCGGACGCGCTGAGCGAGTCGGGAAACTGACATGGATCCGCGCTTTGATCGTGCCCACGGGGCGATGGCCGGCCTTTTCTACGGTCAGGCACTCGAGGTGGACGCAACGGTCGATAAGGGCAGTCAGTCGATGCCCCTCAGCGAGAGCATTCTCTCTCTGATGACGGCCACCGAGTCCACGAAGCAGCCGACGTTCCCCTGCTTCACGACACCCGTCGATCACTTGTATGGCCTGATGCTCGGAGCCGTCCAGCTCGGCATCGCCACCTCGATAAGCAGTCCCCAAGCCTTCGCGGACGCCGTGTGGGACAACAGCCAGAAACGGGGGCCCACGCGCCAGGACTTCCAGGCGACGGCGCTGGTTGCCGCCGCGGTGTCGATCGGCCTAGACAGTCCGAACTTCCGCGTGGAGGACGCTCTCGTGCGAGCCGTCGACGTCGTATCGTCGGCGGAGCCTCACGGCGAGTGGAGCCCTGAGCCGGACGTGCTGGCCGCGACGCGCAGGGCATTGAACATCGCGAGCGACGTCAACGACTACATCGGCTTCTCTCTCGAGCGGCTCAGCAAGCAGATCGGGTTCGGAAGTTCTCCCGCCCAGATCGTGCCGGCTGCTTGTGCCCTGGCCGCACGCTACCAGGATCGCCGTCTCCTATCCTCTCCCCTGCGTCTCGGCGCCCAGGCGCACACGATCCTGTCCATCGTCGGCGCGCTGGTCGGAGCGGTTCGAGGCGCGAGCTTCCTGCGCCCCTACGGGTTGTCCCGGGTTGAGGAGGCGTGCCCGCTGAACCCTGGCGGATCGCGCACACAATCTGCTCGCCACACGCGCGCCTTACCCCCGCGACGCTCTCGCCCCGGGCGCATCCGCGCCGCCGGTCGCCCCCTCAGCCCCGGCCTCGTTCGAGGACAGCTCATCGAGCCTGCACACGCGTCAACGCTACTTTGAGCCTGCCACCCCGCCCACTCCGCTCGGCGCACGCCGAGGCGGACCTCAGACCGGGCGCGTGCTTGTTCTCGGCGAGCTGCTCCACGACCAGGCCATGCATTCCAAGACGTACCCGAGTTTCGGCGCGCACGTGTGGGCCGAAGAACTGGGCCAGTCCACGGGCGGCATGTTCCGCGCACTGGTCGCGGCACGACGCATGGGAGCCGAGGTCGTCTCGCTCTGCCCGATCGGAGAAGGGCCCAATGCCGAGGCCATTTCGCAGGCCTTAGCTCGCGAGGGCATCATCGATGCCGGTCCCCGATTCTCGGGGGCTGACAACGGCTACCAACTGATCTTTACCGGCGACAACGGCTGGCGGCTGACCGTTGCAACGAAGAGCCCATTACCCGAAGACGCCACACGGGTGTGGGCGGAAGCCATCCAATCGATGGGCCCCTCCGATGTCCTGTGCATCGACGGCGCGCTGCTCGCCCAACAACCGATGACGCGGGCCCTGCGCAAGGCTGTGACAGGCCTGCCCGATCACGCTCGCGTCGTCTTCGATGCATCCTCTCACGAGGGCTTCCTCGAGGGCCTTCCCCTCGACAATGTCATCGTGTCACTGCGCGCCTCCCAACTGCCCGGCTTCAGCGGCTTTTTCCGGCATTTCAACGACGGCTATCCTCCGTTCCCCTTCTACGAGGAAGACGACGAGCCCCGGGATCAGGCAGCGGCCCTCGCCATGCTGACGATGCGCTATATCGTGCTGCGCGCAGACGATGGCCAGGTGTACTACGCCCGCCCCACCCACGACGAAGCCCGCTTCATCCGACCTCGCGTCGTTCAATCACCGGCACCCCCGCTCGCCAAGAACCAGAACCTGGAGACCTCGGGCATTCATTCCGCAACGTTGGCGGCCTGCCTCGCGCTCGGTATACCGGTCAAGCGGGTGCATCCTGCTAGCGAATTGCGCGGCCGCACTCACCACGCCAACCTCGCTGCCCACCCGCGATTCACTCGAGGCTGCGGCCGACAAGCTTGCGGCCCGCGATCAGGCCTGACAAGGAGAAACGAGAATGGATCCACGACTCCCCGCGCAATCGCAGCAATGGCAGCCCTCGTCCGCGCGGATATGGCCAACCCTGTTACCCCGGAAGCGCCGACGAAAACGGTATCGGAGGCGACGAGGCAGGCCATGGCCGTCGCCACGCAGCTGACGCGAGGCCCGGGTGGTGCCCACGCTATTCGTTCAGGCGAGTGGCACGCCCCCGCCGCGAGTGCGCTCGATCGCCTCTTGTGCGCGGTACCCATCGGTATTACGATGTCGGCACTTGACCCCGAGGCCCTCGCAGACACCGTGTGGGCGGCGTGCGGATGCACGACTCGGAACGAATTTCAGGCGGCTGCGCTTCTCGCGACGGCGGTGTCCTTATCCATCGAACCTCGCGACATTCACCTCGTTGAGGCTGTCCAGATCGTCTCAGACATGACACCGCGCGGTAAGCCAGAGGACGGTCCCGATGTCCTGACGGCAACGCGGCTAGCGTTGAACTTCCAGGCCAACTCTGTACGGGTCGATAGCTACGTGCCCATCAACCCGTTGACTCGCAAACTTTCCGGCCATGCGCCGTCGTCTCTCCTTATTCCGCTGGCCTTCCTCGTCCCCGGTGATCGCTACGGTTCAATACCCACCACCAAGTTGGGCAAGTTGTGCGGTGAGCCGAGGCTGCTGCGCATCATTTCGGAGCTTCTGTTCAATTTCTCTCCACCCGGTCGTTACTTCTCTTACAGCTCGATGGAATGGGTGGAGCGGTACTCTCAACTCGATCTGCTCGGGGTCACCGGGCAGCTGCTCGAGCTGCGTCCTCCCACCCCCGAGAGCTGGCTACGGCGAGCCGTCGGACAATCGGCTTCAGCCCCTTCGAACGGCGGCTGGTCTTCCTTCGAAGCCCCCGGGTCGACGATTCTCACTCGAGCTGCCCCCTTCGAGCCGGAGAGCAAGCCGACTCCGCTCGGCCCGGCCAGGGGCGATGCGCCCGCAGGTCGCGTCGTCTTCATGAACGAGCTAACGCTCAGGTACGACCGACAGTCCGCGGACGAACCTCTGCCCAGCGGGGACGAGTGGGCTACCCGTGAGGGCGTCCAGATTGACATTTGTGTGACGGCCATGCGAGCCGCCCGAGCCATGGGCGTCGAGGTCGTGAGCCTCAGCCCGATCGGTGAGGGGCCGCGCGCATCGATCATCGCTGAGGCACTGGCTCGGGAGGGGATCATCGACGCGGGTCCGCGTGTGAGGGGGTGCGATAACGGATACGTGTCGAACGTTATCGGAGACTTCCACCGCTCGAAGCTCTCATTCATCGAGAATGTTCCCAAGCACGCGTGGGACGAGGCGATCTGCACGCTGGGACCCTCCGACGTCCTGTTCGTCGACGGCGCAGTGAGGCGTTCTCGGGAGGTTCTCTCCGCTGCCGAGAACGCACTCGTTCACCTGCCGGAGCACGTGCGCGTCGTCCTGGACTCGTCGAGGCGTGAGGCCGGGCCTGCACGTCTTCCCAAAGACAACGTGATCATGGTGCTGCATCAGTGGGGAGTGCAGGGCCTGTGCGAGCCTATCGTGCAAGATCGTTCGGCTTTTGATGCCAGCCAGGACCCGGAGCACGCCGCCGGTTTCGTCGAAGAAATGTTTGGCCGCTACACACTAATCGACACAGAGACAGACGAGTCCTACCTCGCGCGCCCACTGCGCGCCAAGACCTCAGAGGTTTCGTACGTCACCCGGTTCCCAGCGCCCCCGTCGAACCGACGGATCGATTAGGGGTCCCAGCACGCACGCTACGGCGTGTTAGCGGCTGCCCTCGCGCAGGGGCAAACCCTCGAGCGCTGCATCCTTCTGGCGAGTGCGCGGGCGCCCTGGCCTCGACCATGCCAGGTC
>BNJU01000544.1_pt1 | contig 33326 bp, 56 predicted proteins | sample 8539281 | NCBI WGS metagenome assembly BNJU01 (sample SAMD00202456, study PRJDB9452) | human saliva metagenome | isolation source: human saliva | place: Japan
TTAAACAACACAAAAACGCTCTAGACAATATGACTGCACCCCAAAAGTTAGACAGAAAAAAATCTAACTTTTGGGGTGTTTTTATTATGAAATTGAGTTATGAAGATAAAGTTCAGATCTATGAACTTAGAAAACAAGGATATAGCTTAGAGAAGCTTTCAAATAAATTTGGGATAAACAATTCTAATCTTAGATACATGATTAAATTGATTGATCGTTACTATTCTCCTGAATTAAAACAAGAAATGATTAATAAAGTCTTACATGAAGGCTGGACTAAAGATAGAGTTTCTCTTGAATACGGTCTCCCAAGTCGTACGATACTTCTTAACTGGCTAGCAAAATACAAGAAAAACGCGTATACTACTGTTGAGAAAACAAGAGGGAGAGTACCTAAAATGGGACGTAAACGGAAGAAAAACTTGGGAAGAAATGACAGAACTAGAGCGACTCCAAGAGGAGAATGAACGCTTACGGACTGAGGTGGCTTACCTAAAAAAGTTAAAAGAGTTAGAGGAAAGGGACGAAGCCTTAGAGCGAGAAAAGCAGAGACAGTTAGAGAAATGGCTTCAGGAGGATTTCGACTAGATTTACTTCTTGAAGTGGCTCGTTTACCTCGCTCAACTTACTATTATCAATTGAGACAGCTGGATCAACCAGATAAGGATAAAGAGCTAAAGGATGAAATTCAAGCCATTTATAATGACTATAAAGGAAATTATGGCTATCGTAGAATTACTCTTGAACTAAGAAATCGTGGTTTTACAGTGAATCATAAGAAAGTTCAACGTCTGATGAAGGTCCTTGGTTTAAGTGCTCGAATTCGTCGGAAACGGAAGTATTCTTCCTACCAAGGAGAGATTGGCAATAAAGCAGAGAATCTTATTCAGCGCCAATTTGAAGCAGCCAAAACAATGGAAAAGTGCTATACGGATGTGACTGAGTTTGCCATTCCAGCAAGTACTCAAAAGCTTTACTTATCACCAGTTTTAGATGGCTTTAACAGCGAAATTATTGCTTTTAATCTTTCTTGTTCGCCTAATACAAACGATGTTAGAACAGGCATTCACAGAGAAGCACTATGAGAATACGAGTCTCCATAGTGATCAAGGATGGCAATACCAACACGATTCTTATCACAGGTTTTTATAGAGTAAGGGAATCCAAACATCTATGTCACGTAAAGGTAACAGCCCAGACAACGGTATGATGGAATCTTTCTTTGGCATTTTGAAATCGGAAATGTTTTATGGTTATGAGAAGGCGTTTCAGTCACTTAAGCAATTGGAACAAGCTATTGTGGACTATATTGATTACTACAACAACAAACGAATTATGGTCAAACTAAAAGGACTTAGCCCTATGCAATACAGAACTAAATCCTTCGCTTAAATTATTTGTCTAACTTTTTGGGGTCAGTACACAGAGCTGGTTTTTGCATGTCTAATTGTCTGTTTCTACGAATCGTCCGAGGATGTGGACATTTTCGGATACAGAGACAAAGGCTGTCGGATCGACCTGTTTCATGATGTGTTTAAAATCATTAAACTCTGCTCGAGTGATAACCGTAATCAAGACTGCTTTTCTCTCATGATTATAGGTTCCTTCTGCATCGTGGATCATGGTTGCTCCGCGGTGCAATTTCTTATGGATTTTTTCGATTACCTTGTCAGGATTATTGGTCACAATCATGGCCTGCATGCGTTTTTGCTTGGTAAAGACAGCGTCTGTCACACGACTCGATACAAAAATGGTAATCATAGAGTAGAGGGCGTATTTCCAACCAAAGGTCAATCCTGCTATCAGCATGATGGTTCCATTGACCAAGAAAGGAAATACTGCCGACATTCTTCCCCGTTTTTCTTGCGAATGGTGAGGCTGACAATATCTGTACCTCCGCTAGAAATATTGTTACGGAGTGCAAAACCAATCCCCAAGCCCATGACAACACCTCCAAAAAGGGCATTGATGATGGGATCCTCTGTCAAGGTCACAACTGGTACAATCTGGATAAAGAGGGAACTCATGGATACTGTGATAAAGGTAAAGATTGTAAACTTATGCCCAATCTGATACCAAGCCAAAATCATCAACGGAAAAATTGATAGCATAAAAAGGTTAGCGATATCGGAATGTAAAAACCCAAACCAGTGATGACTCAAGGCAGAGATAATTTGTGCCAGTCCTGTCGCGCCACTAGAGTAAACGTGTCCTGGTTGAAAAAAAGAAATTGACTGCTACTGCTGACAAAAAGCCATAAACCAGAGAAGCCGAGACTTTTCTCATCATATTTTTTTCCCGAGAGATACTTTGTAAAACTCGTAAGATTTTTTTATCTGATAAGCAAAGCGGCGCAGATAATAGCGCCACCGCTTAATTCGTTTTTGCTTGTTTCATCTTCTTCTACTTGTAAGCTGAGTTCCTCTAGTTGTTTGAGAGCGACTGTTGATGGAGCTTGAGTCATTGGGTCAGTTGCCTTGTTATTCTTAGGAAAGGCAATGACTTCACGGATATTTTTCTTCTCCTGCTAAGAGCATCACAAAACGGTCAAGACCGATAGCCAAACCACCGTGTGGTGGGAAACCATAGTCCATGGCTTCAAGAAGGAAGCCAAACTGGTCATTTGCTTCTTCAGCTGAAAAACCAAGAGCCTTGAACATGCGTTCTTGAAGGCCTTTTTGATTGATACGAAGACTACCACCACCAAGCTCATAACCGTTCAAGACGATATCGTAAGCAATGGCACGAACCTTCGCCAAATCACCTTCTAATTCGTGGACTGTTTCTTCCTGTGGAAGAGTAAATGGATGGTGGGCGCTCATGTAGCGGCCTTCTTCTTCAGACCATTCAAACATTGGCCAGTCAACCACCCAAAGGAAGTTGAACTTATCATTATCAATCAAGTCAAGCTCTTTAGCAATACGTCCACGAAGGGCACCAAGTGTTGCATTGGCTACCTCAAGCGTATCCGCCACAAATAGAACCAAATCCTTATCTTCAAGATCAAGTGCTGCAGTCAAATCTGCTTGGATCCCAGTCAAGAACTTGGCAACTGGTCCGTTTAATTCTCCATCCACCACCTTGACCCAAGCAAGCCCTTTGGCACCGTACTGTTTGGCTACTTCGGTCATCTTGTCGATATCTTTACGTGAATAGTTGTCTGCTGCTCCTTTAACCACAATGGCTTTAACAGCAGGTGCTTCTGAGAAGACTTTGAAATCAACACCTTTGACTACTTCTGTCAAGTCCTGAAGCAACATGTCAAAACGGGTATCTGGCTTTGTCAGAACCATAAAGTGCCATAGCGTCATCATATTTCATACGAGGGAATGGAAGCGTCACTCGATGCCTTTTGTTTCCTTCATCACGCGCGCAATCAAGCCTTCTGTGATATCTTGGATTTCTTGCTCAGTTAGGAAAGATGTTTCCAAGTCGACCTGAGTAAACTCAGGCTGACGGTCACCACGCAAGTCCTCGTCACGGAAACATTTGACGATTTGGTAATAGCGGTCGAAACCAGCATTCATCAAGAGTTGCTTAGTGATCTGTGGGCTCTGAGGAAGAGCGTAGAAATACCCTTTATTGACACGAGATGGCACCAAATAGTCACGCGCCCCTTCTGGCGTTGACTTAGAAAGGAAGGGCGTCTCCACATCGATAAACTCCAACTCGTCCAAGTAGTTGCGGATAGAGTGGGTCACCCTGGCACGAAGCTTGAGATTTTCCAACATCTCTGGACGACGAAGATCAAGGTAACGGTAACGCAAACGTGTATCGTCATTGGCCTCAATGCCATCTTTAATCTCAAAAGGTGTTGTTTTAGATGTATTAAGCACTGTCAAAGCTGTCACGTTCAATTCAACCGCACCAGTCGGCAATTTATCATTGGCTTGCTCACGCGCAGCGACTTGTCCAGTCACCTCGATAACAAATTCGCTACGAAGGCTTTCAGCTGTTGCCATGACTTCTGCAGATAGCTTTTTTTCTGGATTGATAACCAACTGCATGATTCCCTTCACGGTCACGAAGGTCGATAAAGATCAAACCACCAAGGTCACGACGACGACCAACCCATCCTTTCAAAGGTAATTTCTTGTCCGATATGTTCCTCACGAACACGACCAGCATACATACTACGTTTCATTTCTTCTCTCTTTTATTCTGTTACTATTTTTACCATAAAAAGCGCAGGCTCTTCATGAAAATCAGCAGAAAAGTTTGATTGTCTTTAGAAATCAAAACGAACAGACAAAAAAATCCGATGAAAACGTCATCGGATTCCCTAAATATGATTTTTTTAACCTTTTTACGCTTTTCAGCAATCTCAGCTGCCTTTTTTTAGGGTAGAACAATCTCCGTCGCATAAGCCGAAGCAAAACGCAAGACACCTGCAATAGGCGCAAAGACAACTGCTAGATAGTTGTAAAAAGAAGTCGCCTTTTAAAGGCATAGGCAAGTGCCCCTGATGATAAAGAAGAGAACGACCGCTTGTATCACTGCTAATAAAATTACTCGTTTCATGTGACCTCCTGACTCTATTATAGCATGAGTATCATCAAAAAGCCGATTAAATTATTCAAAGCGTGAGAGAAATGCTATAAAGAAGTCCTTTTTCGGTTCACATAAGCCAGTCCCAAACTCAATCCCAGACTGGCATAAACTAAAAACTGTTGCAAAGTTCCTGGAAAATGAATCAAGGCAAAAAGCACACTTGATACGAGGAGAAACAGAGCTGTCTGTTTGCTGTTGTTCTGCTTAGGAAAGAGATAGCGCGCCAGCATCCCTCTAAAGATGAGTTCTTCCGTCAGAGGAGCAAAGACCACCACCATAAAGAAACCAAATACAGGCTGAGCAACTGTCAATTGTGATACGATTTGTTGATTGGCCGACGGATCATCTGGCAAAAAGAACTGGGCTGTAATCGCCACTAGCAAAAACCAGGGTTGGCAACCAAATGGAACGATTAAAAGCCGTCGTCTGGATGCTAACTTTTTCTGTCTGATACCACTTGTAAACTCCATAAACATAGGCCCCTGACAGGGCGATATAGAGTGGCAAAACTCCAAAGATTGAAGCCCCTAGTCCAAGAGCTGATAAAGCCATACTCTGAACTAGACCATAACCAAAGAAAAAGGATAGAACAGCTAGAAGAAACCAGCCAAGATTTTTTTAAGTAATTTCATATGAGGCTCCTATTTTCCTTTTATAACTATTTTTTTCAATACTAAGAGACTAGCTAATCCTAGCAAAAGGACCCATGCTAGCAAAAAGACCAAGACTTCTCAAAAGATAACTCTCCACCACCTGCTTTTTAACAGACTTACCAATGGACCAATGAAAAGAATAGTCCAACAATTTTTGTGTAGTTTCATTTTTGAACAACAAGAGTGGGCAAGAAAGAGTAGTCAGGAATGTTTTCCTGACCAATTTATCTGTTGTCATTAAAAGCCTAATTTTTTTCAAAGATTTCTGAGAAATTTTGATTGATAGCATCAAGTGACACTTGCACTTCTTCTCGGGTTTGGTTGTTCTTAACTGTCACTTGTCCGCTTTCGACTTCACTCTCTCCTAGGGTGATGAGGGTCTTAGCCGCAAAGACATCGGCTGACTTGAACTGAGCTTTGAGTTTACGGTTGAGATAATCACGCTCTGCTTTGAAATCCTTGTTGGCGAAGAGCTTGTACCAATTCCAAAGCCTTGACATTTGCGCCTTCACCCAAGACTGCGATATAGACATCTAGGGCGTTTTTCGATAGGAGGGTCACACCTTGCTTTTTCAAGGATGAGAAGCAGGCGCTCTACACCAAGTCCAAAAACCAAAGCCAGCAGTTTCAGGACCACCAAAGTAAGCAACCAAGCCATCGTAGCGACCACCCGCACAGACAGTCAATTCATTGCCCTCAATCTCAGTGACGAACTCGAAAAATCGTGTGGTTGTAATAATCCAGACCACGCACCATATTGGTATCGATGATATAATCTACACCCAGATTTTCCAACATCTGACGCACAGCATCAAAGTGAGCTTGGCTTTCTTCATCAAGGAAATCCAAGATAGACGGCGCATTCTCTACTGCCACCTTGTCTTCTTTTTCCTTAGAGTCCAAGACACGGAGAGGATTTTTCCTCCAAGCGACGTTGGCTATCCTTAGACAAGGTCTCCTTGAGCGGTGTCAAATAGTCAATCAATGCTTGACGGTAAGCCGCACGGCTCTCAGGATTTCCAAGAGTGTTGAGATGCAATTTGACACCTTGGATGCCGATTTCTTTCAAGAAATGAGCTGCCATAGCGATGGTTTCCACATCGGTAGCTGGATTGCTAGAACCAAAACACTCAACACCAATCTGGTGGAACTGACGCAAACGACCTGCCTGTGGACGCTCATAACGGAACATAGGGCCCCATGTAGTAGAACTTACTTGGCTTTTTGCACTTCTGGGTGCGAAGAGTTTATTTTTCCACATATGAACGGACAACGGGCGCAGTTCCTTCTGGACGGAGGGTAATATGACGGTCACCCTTGTCATAGAAATCGTACATTTCTTGGTTACGATATCGGTTGTATCTCCGACAGAGCGACTGATAACCTCGTAATGCTCAAAAATAGGCGTGCGCACTTCTGCATAGTTATAGCGCTTGAAAATTTCACGGGCAAAGCCCTCAACGTACTGCCACTTGGCAGATTCAGCAGGTAAAATATCCTGCGTTCCTTTTGGTTTTTGTAATTTCATAGGGAATCCTCTTTAAACTTAATAGTCTTATTTTACCATAAATAGAGGGATTAAGACAGTAGGAAAAATTAGGATTTACATATCATTTTTTGAGATTCAGACTTGTCAGAAGAATAGCCAGCAAAGAAAGGACAACAAATAAAATCCAAGTCAACTGCATATTCCATATGGCTACAAGTGAAAAACAGGCTGTACCAAGAGGTACTGATAAGGTAAACAATAAACCCAAAAAATTACTGGTACGAGCTAGAACATCTGGAGCTAGATTTTTCATGAGCATGGCACTAATCTTTGGTGAAACTTTACCAGACACATACAAGGTTAAAAAGAGGAATAGCAAACCAAGTACGACTTGATTGAATACATTAGCTAGACCAACTAGACTGACTCCTAATGTCGCCCACATCATCAATCTAGGCAAGGACTGCTTCCCAAAATAATCATTACCCGTAAGGCTACTGATGATGATTGCTAATAAAACACAGACTTGCTCGATAAATAGTGACTCCGTATAAGAAAAATTCAAGAGAGAATGGCTCAAAAAGAAGATATTGTAGATGCCTCCTAAGGAACCACCCAAGGCATTGATAAGTAAGACAGCAAAGATCATGAATCCAAAGTTTTTCTGTCCACCTTTAAGAAAAACAAGACGTAAATTTCGATAAATCGTTAGGAACTGGTCTTTGATAGAAAGCTTCTCATTTTTTAGGTTTTCACCATCAGCAGATGACATTGACAGACTCAATTTGCTTTTTCCTAAAAAGAGAATAAAGGCTGATACTAGGAAAAAGCAGGCATTGATTCCCGCAACAAGGGAAAAATTGTTGACCGATAGACCTAAGAGCCAAACTCCAAAAGCTTGACCACCAATAGCTGAAATATATGTGATAAACTGGGAAAAAGAATAAGCTTCCATCAGATCCCCTTCAGCTACTTTTTCCTTAACGAGAGGCATTCGCAAGCCACCAGCAAAATCACTGATCACATCACTGATGACATTGATCAAACACAGGCTAGAAAAGGCAAAGAGACTAGCTTGCTGAACAACTAGGGCTGCCAGAAAAAATAAAACCGCCTGAAACAAACCGCTATAGACCATCCATTTGACCTTGTCCCTTGTGTAATCTGCCCGAATCCCTACAAAAACTGTAAAGAGAGTCGGAAGAATCATGACAATATTCGCCATAGCAACAGCAAAAGAGGCTTGTGGCAAGGTCGATGCATAAACGATAAATACCAGGTTAAAAATCGAAGCACCAAAAGCATTGAAGAATCGTGACAAAGTCAAAAGTCGATAAGCTTGATTTCTGAACAATAGATTCATAGATAATCTCCCTTCTTGTTCTAATCCCTATATGAAGTATGACTATAGTATAGCACTTAGAAATTTAAGAGGGAGAACTTTTGAATATATGCAACAAATAAAAAACGATAGAACTTTTGTAATGACCTGAGAGAGGGCAAGAGTTCTATCGCTTCAAATTTCAAATTTTTTTCTTGGTTTACAGATATTCAACAGTCGGTCGTTTTTCTGTAGTATTCGGCAGATTTGTTACAGCCAAGCATCTCAAAAATATAGACAGCATCTTCCATCTTTTTTTGTCCTTCCTTAACTCTGCCTTGCTTGCTATCAAGGAGACCTTCTGCCCACAAATAGACAATTCGGAAATAGGTCTCATTTTCCTTGTAGAAATGCTCTTCGATGACACGTTTAAAATAATGAGCATTGGTAAATTCTTCACACTCAATACTGGCTAAAAAACCATTCAATAGCATTGTGTGAAAAAGATTTCGGTTTCCAGACATTTCCATTAAAAAATCAGATTTGCGGACCATTTCTCGTACATATCTAGTAAAAAGAGAAACAGATAAGAGTGGGGAACTAACTGAGAACAAATTGAGTTCATAGATTCCCCAAATCTCGGTAGAAAACAGGTAATCATGAAGGACTTTCCCTTCCTCTGCTGTTAACTCTACCGTTTCATCCATGCTCTTCATATAAGACTTAATCATAATGGCATTTAGAATATGTTTCTGTTTATTTTGAGAATCGGCATGCTTTTGATACTCCTTACGATACAAGTCCTCGAGAGGTGCTATGTTCTTTGGATCCAAGATATCTGTGATTTCTTTTCTCAACTCAGAATCTGTATCATACTGAAAAACCTCTCGCCAGAAAGAGGATTTCCTCTACACTCGCAGATATATTTTCTAGGGCAAACAGAAACTTTCCCACCGAAAGTTCACTCTGACCTGTTTCAAATCGGGACAACATGGACGGCGAAAATTGTCCCCCAGTTGCTTGTCTCAGCGAGATATTTCTTGACTCTCGTAATTGTCTAAAGACTTTTCCAATCTGCTCCATAGACTTCCCCTTGATTCCATATTTTCTTCATTTTATCATATTTTTCAGAAAATTAATCAAAAACTTGCTAAATTGTCAGAATTATGAGAAAATAGAGGATATTTATCACGTGGAGGGACTGTTATGAGAGACGATATCAAAATCAATGACCGCGCTTTTGGCCTTACAAGACCAAATTATCGAAAAACTAGAGAAGATTTTTGATACAGATGTGGAATTGGATGTTTACAATCTAGGCTTGATTTATGAAATCAATCTGGATGAAACGGGTCTCTGCAAGATTGTCATGACCTTCACCGACACTGCCTGTGATTGCGCCGAAAGCTTGCCTATCGAAATCGTCGCAGGTCTAAAACAAATCGAGGGTATCGAAGATGTCAAGGTTGAAGTTACCTGGTCTCCTGCATGGAAGATCACACGAATCAGTCGCTACGGCCGTATCGCCCTTGGACTGCCACCTCGTTAATACTCTTCAAAAATCTCTTCAAACCACGTCAGCTTTATCTCCAACCTCAAAGCTGTGCTTTGAGCAACCTGCGCCTAGCTTTCTAGTTTGCTCTTTGATTTTTATTGAGTATAAGCAGTCAAATCACTTTTGAAGATGAAAAGAAGCAAGCCGAGATTGGCTTGCTTTTTGAGTTTATTTTTTACCTGACTTATCCATATTCCAGAAGTCTGTAACAGCTCCGCGAGAAGCGGATGATACGATGTGGGCATATTTACCGAGAACACCACGGCTGTAAAGTGGTGGCAAGGTTGTTTCTGCCTTGCGTTTTTCAAGTTCTTCTTCAGATACGGCCATGGAAATTTCTTTGGTATCTTGGTCAACCGTAACGATATCTCCTGTACGGAGGTAGGCAATCGGTCCACCATCCTGAGCTTCAGGAGCGATATGTCCAACAACCAGACCATAAGTACCACCAGAGAAAGCGTCCATCTGTCAAGAGGGCAACCTTGTCTCCTTGACCTTTACCAACGATCATGGATGAAAGGGACAGCATCTCAGGCATACCAGGACCACCCTTCGGTCCAACGAAACGAACAACGACAACATCGCCATCAACGATTTCATCTGTCAAGACAGCCTGGATAGCGTCTTCTTCTGAGTCAAAGACCTTAGCTGGTCCAACGTGACGACGCACTTTCACACCTGATACCTTGGCAACCGCACCATCAGGAGCAAGGTTCCCGTTCAAGATGATAAGCGGACCATCTGCACGTTTTGGATTTTCAAGTGGCATAATGACCTTTTGACCTGGAGTGAGGTCTGCAAAGTCAGCCAAGTTTTCAGCGACTGTCTTACCAGTACATGTGATACGGTCTCCATGAAGGAAACCATTTGCCAAGAGATATTTCATAACCGCAGGTACTCCACCGACTTCGTAGAGGTCTTGGAAGACATACTGACCAGAAGGTTTCAAGTCAGCCAAGTGAGGCACACGTTCTTGGATCGTATTGAAGTCCTCAAGTGACAAGTCAACATTTGCGGCATGGGCAATGGCAAGCAAGTGAAGAGTAGCATTTGTAGAACCACCAAGAGCCATGGTTACAGTGATGGCATCTTCAAAGGCTTCACGAGTCAAGATATCTGATGGTCTGAGACCAAGTTCCAGCATCTTAACAACAGCTCGTCCTGCTGCTTCGATATCTTCTTTCTTGTCAGCTGATTCAGCTGGGTGAGAGGATGAGCCTGGCAAACTCATACCTAGAACTTCGATAGCAGTCGCCATGGTATTAGCTGTATACATACCACCACAGCCACCAGGGCCAGGGCAGGCATTACATTCAAGACGCTTCACGTCCTCAGCTGTCATGTCACCGTGGTTCCATTTTTCCGATCCCTTCAAAAGACAGAAACCAAGTCAATGTCTTTACCATCAAGGTTTCCAGGTGCAATGGTTCCACCATAGGCGAAAAATAGCTGGGATATCCATATTGGCAATGGCAATCATGGAACCAGGCATGTTCTTATCACAGCCACCGATAGCGACGAAGGCATCCACGTTGTGACCACCCATAGCCGCCTCGATGGAGTCCGCGATGATATCACGAGATGTCAAAAGAGAAACGCATACCAGGCGTTCCCATAGCAATCCCGTCCGCTACCGTGATGGTCCCCAAACTGCACAGGCTAAAGCACCTGCAGATTTGACACCTTCTTTGACCAATTTCCCGAAATCATGCAAGTGGATGTTACATGGTGTATTTTTCTGCCCAAGTCGAAATCACTCCCACAATCGGTGTTTCAAAGTCCTTATCTGTCATACCAGTGGCACGAAGCATGGCACGGTTTGGTGATTTTACCATACTGTCATAAATGCTACTGCGGTGACGTTTATCTAATTCAGTCATCTTATCCCTCCCATTTCAGTTTTTTTACTATTATAGCACAATTTCCGCATGAAGAACAGAATAAAATTCTTGAATTTTCAGAAAATTTTGATTACTTTGATTGAATGGCTTCTAATTTTTTCATCTTTTTTTGTCAAGTAACTTTACTTTACAAAAAAAATGTGTTATCCTAGTATGGTTGATGAAAATCACTAGATTGAATCGAATTTAAATACCCTAAAGGAGAAATCAAAATGGCAGTACCTGCACGTCGCACTTCAAAAAGCGAAGAAAAAAACAAACGTCGTACACACTACAAAGTAACAGCTCCATCTGTAAACTTTGACGAAACTACTGGAGATTACTCACGTTCTCACCGTGTATCACTTAAAGGATACTACAAAGGACGTAAAATCGCTAAAGCTGCATCAGCTGAATAATAGAAGGAGATACCATGCGCGTAAATATCACACTTGAACACAAAGAATCTGGTGAACGCTTGTACCTTACTTCTAAAACAAACGTAACACTCCAGACCGTCTTCAATTGAAGAAATACTCACCAAAAACTTCCCGCAAGCACGTCGTGTTTACAGAAGTTAAATAAGCATACTTAACTCAAAAACGCCTTACTGGGCGTTTTTGCTTTATTGATTGGCAGTCTATAGCTTTTTCAGGAGAGATTTATGGCATTTTATCTTTGGATGTTTCCTCTACTTTTTATCTTTCACGATATGGAAGAAATTATCAGTCTTGTCACTTGGATTCACCTCAACGAAAACCTTGCTGGCTCAAAAAGACTCCAGCTATTCTCAAGATCCACAAAGGAGTTACAACAGAGGATTTGCCCTTGCTGTTTTTGAGAATTTATTCTTGTCTTATTCATCACTTTATTTAGCGTATTTTACTCAATCTAGAGCGCTCGAAATTAGTTTGGTTAGGAGGATTTGTGGCCTTTGCACTCCATCTCTTGCTCCATATTGGACAATCAATTCTTCTCCGTAAGTATATCCCTGCTCTCATCACTTCTATCCTTTGTTTTCCTGTCAGTGCTTATTTTGATTACAGACATCGTGCATTTTGTGGCGAGGTTTCGACTAGCGAATTTTTCCTATTTTCACTGGTCGGTTCAGGCATCGTCGTCATCAATCTCCTCTTTGCTCTCTGGCTTGGGAAAAAGTATTCCACTGTCTTGCATAACCATTAACAAAGTTCCCTTGCAACTCTTTTGCGGGAAATATCCCCTTCACAGTTAAGAAGTGTTCTATAGTTTTTAAGACCGACAAAAAGCCACTGTTGTAGGCTTTCTGTAAGATATTTCTTAAAATTAAAAGCATTTTTGTTGTAGAATTCAACGACAAGTGCTTCTCGTTGATTTCTGGGTTGATTTCGTCGCGTTCTGGCAAGCGTGTCAATGAACCTTCAATTTTTCAGCGTCGAAATGATACGAATGCTGGACGTCCAAGAGTAGCTTTCTACTGCTTCAAGGATTGCTGGAACTTTCAATGATTTTTCACGAACTGAGATCACTTGACCTGGAGTTACGCGGTATGATGGGATATCAACGCGTTTCCGTCAACAAGGATGTGACCGTGGTTTACGAATTGACGAGCTTGACGACGAGTAGTCGCAAGAGCAAGACGGTAAACAACGTTATCCAAACGACGTTCCAAAAGAAGCATGAAGTTGAAACCTAGGATTCCGCCTTTGATTTTTGTAGCTTGTACGAACAAGTTACGGAATTGTTTTTCACCTACACCGTAATGTGAAACGAAGTTTTTGTTTTTCAGCCAATTGCAAACCGTATTCTGACAATTTAGAACGGTTGTTTTGGTCCGTGTTGTCCTGGTACGTAGTTACGACGTGCCAATTCTTTACCTGTACCTGTAAGTGAAAGGCCAAGGCGACGAGCTTGTTTCCAAGATGGTCCTGTATAACGTGACATATGTATGTCCTCCTGATATAAATAATATTTCGGTGGAAATAGTCACTTAGAAAGCCCTGATTCGTGCAGATGCCCTTCGCCTAAACAGCCAAGGTTACTTATCATAAGACACCTGTTGACGAGCTTCATGCTTTCCTGCTGCTATTTCACACAAAGGCTGTTGCACCATGAAAAGCTAGATTTGTAAAGGGATTTTACGGCTTTATTTCAAATTGAGGCTGAATGTAAACTTGCTTCCTAAGCCATATTGACTTTCCGCTGTGATTTCGCCACCAAGCTGATGGGCTGGTTCTCGTGAATCGCAAGTCTAATCCATGTCCACCGTCTTCATATTTCGCGAAGTTTCTACGCGATAAAGTCGTTTAAAAATCTTTTTCCAAATCTTCAGGAAGGATCCTGTCCTCGTCTTTCACACTGATTGTCAGCTCTTGTTCTGTTAATTGGGCAAGAACCTCGATTCTGGTTCCTGGTTCTGAATATTTAAAGGCATTGTTTAACAAGTTGACCAGAATGCGAGAGAGTTTGTCAGAATGACTCTTGATTTTCGCCGACTCAGGTAACACTTGAATGTAAACATCTCGCTCCTCTTGTTCAATCTGGAGTTGAAATTCACTCATTGACTCAATCAGCAACTGATCTAAAAAGACCTCTTCGACTTCTTCATCAGCAGTATCTTGAGGTTGTGTATTAAGAGTCAAAACATCCAATTCCTCCACTAGCTTGTTTTAGAACGCTCGGTTTGCCGACCAATCATGGTTAAGTAGTGGAGCCGCTCCTCTTCCTTAATCACTCCATCTAGAATTCCTCCACAGTAACCTGAATGGAGGTAATGGGAGTTTTAATATCGTGAGAGAGCTGCACAATCATCATTCTCTTTTCTTGCTCGCTCTCATCAAGTGATTGAAAGGTAGCCTGCAGAGTGTGGGACATGTCATTAAAAGCCTGCCCCAGCTCTTGAAATTCTAATGGTCCTTTGGTTTCGATTTCTGCTGAAATCCTTGCTGGTATATCCTGAGCTTGTTTTTCAAATGTTTTGAGAGAAGAGAGACACGAGGCGACAAAAAGAAAGATGTCACTGCAGCGCCAATGAAAAACCTAGCAATCAAGGTCATTCCAACTAGAAAAGTGAACTTCATCTTTCTCAATCAACATTCGTTGGACTGCCCAGAAAACGACCAAAATCGTTAGTAGAGTCGACACTAGATACCCCCACTAAAATATAGTTTTTAATTTCATTTTCTACCTCTTGGTCTTTCCATCTTATAGCCCAAACCCCAGACAGTTTTGATAGCAGGAGCATTTGAATTTGTATACTTGGTCAACTCTTGCCTCAAAGCATGGATATAACATTGAGTGTATTGGTATCATCCATAGTCCTCTTGCCATACCTTCTCATAAAGTTCCGTCTTTGAAAAAGACTCTCTAGGATTGCTGGCTAATACCCATAGAAGTTCAAAGGATTTACTGTCAATTCCAAAGGTTGCTCCCAATGCAGAACCTCTTGAGTCACATGGTTGATTACCAAGTCATCAAACTCGATCTGTTCTGTCTCTCCTCCACGGCTAAAAGGCGACACCAAAGATATTATTCACTCTTAAAACCAATTCGCGTAGGGCTAAAAAGGTTTTGACTATAAAATCATCTGCCCCAAACTTAATCCATAAATCTTATCCTGTTCGCTTGTCTTAGCAGTTGTAAAGAGGAAGGGTTGATCCGGAGCGATGTACTCGAACTTCACTGATAAAATCATAGCCATCCATATTGGGCATCATGATATCTGTGATAATAGAGGTCAATAGATCTGAAAAGTTCTAATCCTCCTTACCATCATGGGCGACCAAAAACATCGTAACCTGCCTGTATAAGATAGCGGTTTTTGAATATCTAGAATATCGTATCTCATCATCAACCAGCAAAATTGTCTTTTCATCTGACACTCCTTCGATAAAAACAGTGTTATACTTGCTTTAGTATAACACTATTTTCTAATGTTTAAGTGATTTGAATCTTAATCTTCTCGTTTGGTTGTCAAACCCAAAAGTCCAACAAGACCCTGCCAAGAGCTAGACCAAAATACCAAGACCAGCTGTAGCTGTTTTAGCTTCCCCAGTATTTGGTAGCATCGCTTTATCATCTTTTTTCATCATATTAGCCATTGGGCTAGAAGCTGGTTGATCGACCTTCATATCTGACATATGGTGATTTGTACCCATCATACCCTCAGTCGTACCTGTAGAGCCTGTTTCAGAAGGCTCGTATTCATCGACCTTGTTGAGATGGTATTGTCATATTTCTTTTCCACGAGGCTGAATCGTTATGACGGTAGCAATCAGATTGGTCAAAATCAGGTTTGCCATCTTTTAGATCCATAGACTTTAACAGTAGCTAGATATGTATGTGTTCCGTTAGCTCTGAAGTTGATCCAGCAAGGCCTGACCATCTTTGCTAACCGTATTGTTGCCATTCAAATCCACTTCGTAGAAATATTGACCTTGCAGCCTTCACTGAAGTGGCAATAGGGCAGGATTTTAGCTGTTCCGTTGTCGGACCATGGAGCTTTGTCTGAAGCTTTTAACGAGAGGCAGAGTCAACATGCCATCTCACAAAAGCTTCGTATAGAATAACTGGTTGACACCGGCCAAGAATGGACCTGGAACATTTGCTTTTTCAAGGTAGCTAGCTGGAACATCAATCATGTCTTTGACATTGTTAACAACAGACTCTTTGACCTGATTTGGTGTGGTCAAAGCCATTCAAATTAACAGTCAAATCTTTAGTCGCTACCAGAGTTAGATTAAGTCAGGCTTGCCGTCTTTTCGCACCATGACACCTTGATGGTAGCTTTATAACTTTGAGTGCCGTTTTGTTTTAGAGTCAAGCAGCTCTTTATCTGATTTACGCATGAGTCCTCTAAATCCACTTCGTAGAAGTAAAGGCCTTTAGCCAATTTCTCTACTGGTCGAGAGCGGGATTTTTAGCTGAGCCATTGTCGGACCATGGGAGCCTTGTCGGATGCTTTCCAAGATAGAGGCGAGTCAACATGCCATCTCCAGCAGAAGGAATTCATGTGGAATGACTTGATTGACACCAGCTGTGAATGAGTCCTGGGGAAATTGGCTGTCAAGGTAGCTAGCCGGAACATCTGCACCAGCCAGTCATCTGGTGTTGTCAACCACACCTTTTTGGACTTCAGCTGGGGTGGTCAAGCCATTCAAATTAACAGTCAAATCTTTGTTGCTACGAAGATTAGTTACGTCAGGTTGCCATCTTTTGCACCGTACACCTTGATAGTGTTAGCTTTATAGCTTTGAGTGCGTTTTGTTTCAAGAGGTGCAGCAGCTCTTTGTCTGATTTGCCTTGGTTGCCTGCCAAGTCTACTTCGTAGAAGTAGAGGCCTTTGCCTAATTTCTCTACTGGTGGAAGAGCAGGATTTTTAGCTGAGCCGTTGTCTGACCATGGAGCCTTGTCTGAGCTTTTAATAAGAGGCGAGTCAACATGCCATCTCCAGCAAAAGCTTCATATGGAATGACTTGGTTGACACCAGCTGTGAATGGGCCTGGGAAATTGGCTTTGTCAAGGTAGCTAGCTGGGACATCTACTGTGTCTTTGGTGTTATCAGCCACACCTTTTGGACTTCAGCTGGAGTGGTCGCTGGTTGCGCTTCACTGGCTTCACGGTCTTGTCCAGAAACTGTAGACGCAGGACTTTCCACAGGTTTAACTGCATCTTCTGTTTGTTTCTTAGAGTCATGTTGTGCTTGCACTTCTTCTTTTGGCGCTACTGCCGGCTCTTTAGCAGTTGCGTCCGCTTTTCTGAAGAGCTTGTCGTATCCACACTTGCTTTAGGTGTTGGAAATAGACTGTTCTGAAGAAAGCTACATCGACTGCTTTTTTGAGAACCTCTGCTAGTAAGTCGCTCTTTTCACTCACCGAAGCAGCGTCTGGCACGACTTGGGCAGGGGTCGGATTGACGACATCAGACGTGCAGAACTTGGTTGACCGACTAGGACAAAGAAGCCACTAGCCACAACAACTGAAGCAACACCGACACTGAGACGGCGAATAGACCAACGAGTATATCTCTGATTTGGATTGAATTTCATAGGATTCTCCTTAGAGTTTTCTTTTTTTGATGACTCTAGTATAATCTCCTAAAATTAAAAGGATTAGAAAAAGTTAAAATTTTTCTTTAATCCCTCTTATAAAATACCCTATATTGACTCGTTAATTGTTGGAAAGAAGTACCCTTCCTCCTCCTACTCACTCAGTTCAGCTAGGGTGTCCAAATGTTGGTTATTAATGACGGCCATGATGTAGGCATCTGCCTTCAAGAGGTCATTGGGTCCAAATTGAACATCCAGAGGAGCATTTTCGTAGGCACGAAAGCCAAGTACGTTGAGGTTGTATCGCCCACGTAGATCTAACTGACTGAGGCTTTTACCTACCCATGATTGAGAGTTTTCATCTCGACAATCGATACATTCTGTCCAGCTGAAAGACGTCTACGCTGTTATGAAAGAGGATGGTCTGTGCCAATGAGGCGCCCCATTTCAAACTCTGGTGAGATGACTGCGTCCGCACAATTTTCTAGAACCTTTTTAGCTGTGAGGCTTTGTTTGACCTGGCAGCAACGGTCGGCACTCCTAGACTCTTGCGGTGCATAACCGCGAGAACACTGGACTCCAGATTTTCACCCGTTGCGACAACTACGGTATCACAGGTGTCAATCCCTGCTGATAGAAGGAGTTCTTCATCCGTGATATCTCCAACTACTCCACGCGCCAGCACAGGTTCAAATTGATTAATGCGCTCTCGTAGTCATCAATAGCAATGATATTCATGCTTCATGCTTGGCAAGAGCAGCCAAAAACACTGCTCCCAAAAATTCCCAAGCCTAAAATTCCAATTGTCCGATCTGACATCGTTCTTCCTTTCTTATCCGATAGTGATATCTGCTTTCATATAGTGAATCGTATCTTTCTTGTCTGGCTGGTATTCTGCTACACTGACCAGTAGTGTCAAGGGACCAATACGGCCGATAAACATCAGCAACATAACGATGCTGAGGGCTATCTTACCTAGCTCCGGTGTTAAATTTGCCGTCACTCCAACTGTCGCAAGGGCTGAAATGGTCTCAAACATGAGGTAAATAAAACGCGGATTTCCCTCTGCTGTTATCCCTAGTAGGATCAAGCCCAGCAGAATGTTAGCAAGAAGATAATAAAGACACTGAAGATTTTTGCACGGTTTTGGGGTTCAATGGTTCTCCAGAGCCACATTGGCATGAGGCAAGCCCAATAGTTCGCTACGAGCAAAGACCAACAGGACAAAGAAGGTCGTAATCTTGAGCCCCCCTGCTGTCCCTCCAGGCGCCCCTCCTAGAAACATCTGTAGGATATAGATGAACAAGGTCGCCGGTCGAGCCTGGGTGTAGTCAATAGAGGCAAAACCTGCCGTTCTCATACTGACGGTCTGGAAGAAACTAACCAGCAGTTTCTCTGGAGCACTGAGATTTCCAATCGTTCCAGGATTGTTCCACTCGATGAACAAAAGTCGATACGGTTCCAAAGAGGCAGAATTCCGCCGTTAAAAGAGAACCGGCTTGGTATGAAAGCGAAGACGGCGTTTTTCTTCTTCCCAAACTGGGTCGCTAGGTCAGACCAGACCATAAATCCTAGCCCCCGTGATAATCAATCCTGCAATCACTAGATTGATCAAGGGATCCGTTTGAAAAGGCTAGTAAACTCGTACTTCCAAAATTGTCAAATCCAGCATTACAGAAAGCTGAAACAGCCAAAAGATAGAGGTTAGAATCCCTCGCCCCCAGCCAAATTCAGGGGATAAAGCGGAAACTCAGGAGAAAGGCACCGATTCCTTCCACCAAGAAAGTCGTCAAAAGATCGAGCGGATAAAAATCCTGAGGACTGGGTTTCTCCATAACTGAAACTTTTCTGAATGGTCTCCGGCCACGAGACTGAGCTGCTTGCCTTGGATATAAAAGATTCCGATAAAGGGTCATAAGCCCTCAAACCGCCAATCTGGATTAAGAGCATACAGATTAGCTGGCCCCATATATTATAAGTAGAGGCTACTGGCAGAGTGAAAGCCCTGTCACACAGACCATGGATACCGTTGTAAAGGAGATGAGTCAAAAATAGGTCGCTTGTGACGTGGCTGCCTGCACAAAGGAAGGCTTTAAAAGGAGCGAGCCCAAGAAGATAACCAGGGCAAAACTTAAAAAGATGCGACGGGCTGGTGATAACCGAGACAGCGTCGTCTTGATTTTTCAAAAATGATTTGAATAACATAGCTACATTCTACCATAAAAACAGTCAGAACACTCACATGTGGTGCACAATGGCAAGACAGAGTTCAGTGCCTTATCAAAAAGCTTCTGAGGCCCCAGTCACGACTGTCGTAGTTGTCTAGATCTGCTAAGGAATCTGCGGTAAAGAGCAATTTCCCCCAGACAACTCCACGTAGCTGAGCTTCTGCCGCAAGAGCAGAGCACTCCATCTCCACAACAGCACAGCCTTCTTCCTTGCGATAAGCCACCTTTTTCAGCCGTCTCTCCGGTAAAAACCATCTGTCGTCCAGGTCATGACTTCCTCGTAAGGGATACCTCTTTGCTCCAAAACTTGCTCAATGGCAGAGACAGCCTCAATCTGCATCTCCATATAACGAGAGGCGCTGCATAATGGTAGCTGGTCCCTCATCTCGCAAAGCGCGAACAGGGACGAAAGGCATTCTCCTCTATATCGGCTAGGGACACCACAGGTTCCAGTGGAAATGATTTGCTCCACACACTAGCCAATCAGCAATCCATAAACTGGGCAGCTGGGGCAGAACCCACGGGCGCCTGGGGCAGACAAATCTCCTCGCCCTTGTAGTTGAGGACGTAGACTGGATAAGTCTTGGTGGCAGAAACGAGACTCACCAATACAATCCGCCCCCTACTTCCTGAGCATAGCGGTCAATCTCCTCCTCCAAAACGCATAGATACACTTCTTTGGCAACTTTAAGTTCAATCCCTCATGTGTTGGCATAAGGACCGCCTGGGGATTGTCATCAAACTCTAAAAATGGGAATCGCATGCTTCTGAATCATAACCCACCTCCTCTAATTTTTGTACTATTGTATCAAAAAGCTGACGGAGTGTCAAGGAGTTATCTTTCACATTTCCTCCAGTAACAACTACAAAAACTCTCCCTTCTCTTTCGAGAAAGGAGATTCTTTTTATCACTCGTCCGCCAGGTACCACCATTTCCTTGAGGGGACTCCATTTGGTCCTCCGCCTCCAGGCATAGAGTTGACGATTTCCGTTTGTTTTTCGCCGTTGAGATAGATATCTCCACCTGTGTGGTCGCAGTTCCATCAAAAGTCAAAACCTGTTTGACCAGTCATTTTAATGGTTCCGCCTGTGACTGTGATATTGCCGTTTGAGTCAATTGGATCTGTGTCTCCTTGGTGACTTCTACTGTCAGATTCCCACCGTTCATGGTGAAGAAGATTTCACTCTGTTGGGCATTTTTGTTGGCTGCATTACTTCATCATCTGTCGAATAGATGGTAATGTCCCACCGTTGATAGTGATGGACTTACCTTCAAGTCCTTCTGTCGAATTCTTGATCGGTGTAGGTACCACTATCGATAACCAAATCACCTGATGCGTGGATGCCATCATCTCCTGCTGTGACGGTGATGGTGTTGTTGGATAGGTACATAGTCCCGACTGAGTATCCTCGTCATTGTCCACCTTGACTCCCATCTTCTTTTGAGCGTCGATGGTCATGGTCGTACCCAGTGATGTTGAGTTCAGCATTGACATTAAAAAGGCATCGCCAACTGCTGTGATGTTATAGGTTCCAGATTTTTGTGATGGTCACTGTTGGTTCAGAGACTGTCGCCCGTCTCCAAGACGTTTGCTGATGAGCAGATGGTTCAATCTTAGAACTGTGCTTTCATCATAAGAAGTATCATAGTCCTTCTCTGTAAAATAGGAAGATTGGTTTGTCTTTGTTGAAGTTGTTGCTGGCACTATTTGTCGTTTCATTGGTATTGGATGCTAGTTGTTGACTGGGCACATGCTGCCATCAGCACCACTGCCGTTAAACTCGTTGCGAGCAGGGTCCATTTTTGATTTCATACCTTTTTCCTCTCCTTCGTATGATATAGCTAGACAGTCTACAGAAGATTCCTAAAACGAAACTGAAACTTTTCTGAAAGTTTCCTTAAATTAGTTTGGATTAGATTTCATCTAGTAATTTTTAGAAAGGACTGCTAGGAAACAATTTTTGAACTCTGGACTACCTTTTTAATAGATTTTTAGACCTAACATTCCTCAGTGCGATGTCTCCTTGACCAAGAAAGCCAAAAGAAGAAAAATTTATAAGACTAAAACTCATAAAAAGAACAGCCCTAGCTGTTCTTTTTCACTTCTATTTCACATGGTATTTCGTAATCACGCGCAGGATTGCCAGCTAGGACGACATTGTCTCCAAAGGACTTGGTGATCATCTGTGCTCCTGCCCTACCACGTTATTTCTAATGTCACTCCAGGAAGGACAATGACGCCACCTCAGCCCAGAGATGGTCCCCGATGGTGATGGGACTTTGCTGTATTCGACCCCTAAATTGCGTTCATGAGGATCCAGTGGATGGAGTGGGGTTAAAAACTGACAGTTAGGGTACAAGCATGGCGTTGTTCCCCAATGCGAATCGGACAAACATCCAGCATGGTCAAATTCCAATTAGAATAAAAATTTTCCCCTAGATGGATATTGACTCCGTAATCGACCACACAGCGTGGATTGATATAAAGATTTTGCCCAGTTAGGCCAGACAAGTCTTGATGATTTCCGCTCCCTTTCAAGGGATCCTCTTCCTTATTGAGGCAGCCTGTTTTTGGCGAGAAGCCTGCGCCAAGACCCGCAATTCTAGGTCCGACGGACGTGATGAGCTCCCCTGCTATCATTTTCTGGTATTCGCTGTCATCTCATCACCTCATGCACTTTGGACCCATCATATCAAAAAGCCTGCTGATGAAGGTCAAGAATAGCACTGCTTTCTAAACTCTCGAAAGATCCCTCCAGAGTCAAAAACAACACTTGACAAAAGCTTGACTTCATGGTTTAATATACCCCATAAGGGTATATGTTGGAGGTGCCCTATGTTTCACTTATTTACAAAATTGACAGTATTTCTACCAGCGAGTTAGAAGCTAAACTCAGAGAACCAATTCAGCTACTAGATGTTCGGACGCCTCAGGAATTCCGTAGAGGTCATATCAAAATGCAAAAATATTCCTTTAACGGAAATCGGGATCTTACACACCTGCGACAAAAGAAACACTTTATGTCATTTGTCATTCTGGTGTACGAAGCAAACTGGCTGCGAAGAAGCTAAAGAAAAGGTTACGATGTCGTCAATGTTCGAGGCGGTATGAGCGCTTTGGACGAGGTAAGAGTCATCTAGAAGTATAAAGGGAGAAAGTCAATGAAAATTATCATTGTCGGAGGAGTTGCAGGCAGTATGTGGCGAGCAACCCGTCTCAGACGCTCATGGAAGACGCTGAGATCATTATTTTTGAGAAAGGTCCTTTGTTTCCTTTGCAAACTGCGGACTTCCTTACTATGTTTCAGGAGAAGTGCAAACCGTGATAGTTTATTGGTCCAAACTCCTGAAAGTCCTCAGGGCAGCTTTAACTCTCGATGTGCGCTCATTTCACGAGGTTATCCAGATTTCGCCAGAAGAACACACTGTGACGGTGCGGCATAGGGACAGGAATTCACGAAAGCTGCGACAAGCTGATCCTCTCCCAGGGCTAAACCATTTGTCCCTACCATTGAAGGCTAGAGAGCTAAGAATGCCCTACACGCTTGCAATGTTCCTGACCTCAATGAGATTATGGCAGCCTTGGACAATCATCCAAAAGAAGCTGTCGTTATCGGTGCAGGCTTTATCGGGCTTGAAATGGCTGAAAATCTGGCAGAAACGTGGATTGCAAGTCACCATCGTGGAGAAAGCATGTCTTGCCACCATTAGATCAGGAAATGGCGGCCTTGTCACAGCAGAATTGGTCAAACAAACGGCGTTCGCGTTATCACTTCTCAGCTGCTGAGCTGATTTGAAGAGCAAGAAAAAACCATCGTTCTCGAAAACGGTCAAAGATTTGCTTCTGACCTCACCATCCTTTCTGTAGGTGCTGAACCTGAAAAACAGGCTGGCCAAAGCTGCAGGGATTAGACTGGGACTACGTGGCGGTATCTTGGTCGACGAACACTACGAAACCAGTCAAAAGAGTATTTTGCAGTTGGAATGCCATCGTCGTCAAGCAAGAGTTACTGGCCAAGATGCCCTCATCTCTCTGCTTCTCCTGCTAATCGTCAAGGACACAAGTAGCGGACGTCATTGCAGGACTCGGTCGTCGTACTAACAGGGCAGTATCGGCACTGCTATCGTTCGTGCCTTTGATATGACGGCTGCTTGAGCTGGTCTCAGCGGGCGTAGTCTTAGCATAGAATCAACTGCTTACAAGGCCCCGCTTCATGTCAGTGGGAAAGACCATGCTGGTTGTTATCCAGGCGCTACTGATATGACCTTGAGCTCTCTTTGACCCAACCACTGGAAAAATCGACGGTGCCCAAGGAGTCGGGAAGAAAGGTGTTGACAAGCGAATCGATATCCTGGCAACTGCTATCAAGGGAAATCTCATCGTCTTTGACTTGCCAGAATTGGGTTCACCTGTGCCACCATTTGGCTCAGCTAAGGATCCCGTCAATATGCTGGGCTACGCAGCCTTGAACCCTAATCGAAGGTTTGAGCGACAATATTCAATGGTACCAACTAGAAGACGAACTGGATAAGGGCAAGAAATTCCTAGATGTGCGGACAAGTGGCGAATTCCAGGTGGCTGACTCCAAAGTCGACACCATCCACATCCCCTAAACGAACTACAGGGAACAGCTTGGACGAACTGGACAAGAACCAAGCCTATATCGTCAGCTGCCACAGTGGTTTGCGCAGCTATCATGCAGAGCGTATCCTCAAACAAGCAGGATTTACCGTTCAAAAACCTTGACGTTGCTTATTCACTATACAAAATGGCTAAACCAGAAGGGTAGAATATGGTAACTAATATCAGCATGGCTGCACTTTTTATGAAAAATATCAACATGAAAAAAACTAGATCTTATCGATGTACGTGAAGTACATGATTCCAAGCAGGACATGCGCCAGGTGCAAAAATCTTCCGTTAAGCACCTTGGAGCAAGGCTACAAAGAACTCAAACCTGACCAGGAATACCATGTCATTTGTCAAGGTGGAGTGCGTTCTGCCTCTGCCTGTCAATTTCTTAGTGCCCAAGGTCTCACCGTTATCAACGTAGAAGGTGGTATGAATGCTTGGGCCCGGTCAAGTAGAATAATCAAAAACCGATTAAGATGAACTTAGTCGGTTTCTTTAATATTATAACTCGATGATATGAGCCTCATAGCCAATGGCTTCTAGGAATTTGAGTATATCTTTCGTATCCAAAAAGAGGGTTTTCTCGTTGGTATTGGGGTGAAAACTCATCCGTTTTTCAGACATGATTTCTTTGTCGAAATAAACCTGAATATCTTTGTCAGCATTGTTCAGCAAGCCAAATGGAGATACTACACCTGCTGGTAACATCATTTTTCAAACAAGCTCTCAGAGGAAGCCATACGGATTCTATTGGCTCCTACCAAGTCTTTCAAGAGGTCCATATCCAAACGTTTCTTATCATCCATAATCACGAGATAATAGACATGTTTTCTTTTTGTTGGTGAGAAACATAGTTTTTGTACGGACACCTTCGATCCCTTCAATAAAGCTATCGGCTTGCTCTGTCGTCAAGGCTGGCTCGTGCTCCACGATTTCAAAAGGAATATCTAGCCCATTTAGCATTTCTACTACTTTTTCGTATGCTTCCATTTGCTTGCCTCCTTTAACTTGTCTTACTACCTTTAATTATACCAAAAAAATGGGTTTCTTCCAATTTATATCCAAGCATCTCTAGGTTTCTTTCATTTTCATACAAGTTATCTTAGACGGAGCCCCAACTGTTAGGGATGGGCATGATTTCCAGCCAGCAAGCCCATCTTTTCTTTCCACCGAGTAGCCAACAAGGCATATCCGCAATTTGTCCGATGGATATAGCAAAAAGTCATCTTGAACTCCCTCCTTGAAATACACTAGCCATTACATATTTTTTTGCATGGCTGAAAACGCTGATTGATTGTGTGACTCAAGGTGACTAATTTTTCCAGAATATCCCTCTTGCAGATAAATAGCACATAACTATCACTATTAATATCCATACAAGCAAGACAGAAATCGTGTCCAGCCCATCTTTCGTCCAAAATCTTACACCAAGTAGGGATGTCATCATCCTCGTCGAACCAATTCTCCTCCAAATCAAGAGTTTGTTTAGCTGCCAGAGGCGTTAATTGGTACAGAAATTCGTCCTTATCTGTCTTCCAATCGAGCTCAATCACTGCATTCACAGCGAGCAGTTCATCAGCAATAGCAAGCCATTTTATCGTAGCTTCATTGGCTTCTTCTCCTATACCCCGCTCGTCATATCTCTCTGCATACTGCTTGAAATAGGCTTTCGGTGATTCAAAACAGGAAGTCAAACGAGATCGTACCTCACTATCATCTGTTAGCAGTTGGGTTATTTCCTGATAGATTGCGATATTTTTCTGTTCATCTGTCCGCATATCTAGTACAATTTCCCAGTCTTCTAGGTCTGGTGTGACTCTGTTCTCCAAATATGCCCGAAGCATGTCTTGAGTTTCTTTCTTGCTCAGCCCATTTTTTTCGTAGATTACATTCTCGCCGATCCGTTCAGCATCAGCAACACTGATCTCAAAATGGAAAGCGTCCGAATCTTCATCCTGACAAACCTGTACAAAATCCGATACAAGCTGACTCCCCTTTAGTTTAACTGGTTGCTGAGGTATTAAAATGAGAAAATCCCTATCACCATCTTGGACAGCTGCCAGTTGCTGCCATACTTCCTCAAGTTCAAAGCCATTTTGTTCCTTCTCACCATCATCTAGCACCCAATCCGCAAAAGATTCTTCCTGAAATGCTCGAAAAATCTGCTCTCGTCTCCCATCTAGATAAGGCTGAACACTTGTAACAGGGGTCATCTCTTTGACAACCTTTTCAGCTTCTTTTTGAATCCAACCTTGTCTAAAGAAATGGGCAACAACGCTAGGCAAGATCAAGACAGGCAGACAAATAAGAGTCCCTGCAAGTGCGAGACCCTTATATGGATTTTTGTGAGGGCTCCCTTCTGATAGCTGATTTAGAAAGTCCGCTACTTGATTGAACAGTCCACCCCAGTGAACCAGAATAGGAACAAACATTCCACACCAAGTAGTACAATCCAGATAAACGCCATTCGCTTCGCTGCCTGACTACAGATCTCCATTTTGGTTTGTATAGGAATAGCTTCTGCTTCAGGAACACTCTGAAACCATTTTTCTGCTCGTTCTTCTTTTGTCATCTTTCCCACCTGTGATCTACTTTCTTATCCTTGTTCTATCACATAGAGAACTACTATTTTCGTTTGATTAGGTACTGAACAGCCTTTTCTAAGCGTTCTTTTTGAGCCTCAGGGTCGTCTAGGGGTTGGTTGATGCAGGCTGTGAGATTCTCGGTAATGATCATCTCAATCACGCGCTCCACACTCGAACGAACCGCTGTCAACTGGGTAATGATATCTGCACAATCACGATCTTCATCGATCATCTTTTGAATTCCACGCAACTGCCCCTCTGAACGTTTCAGGCGTGTAATATACTTTGAGTTTGTCATCTTCTTATCCTTGGTCGATTTTTCTTCATTATATCTCTAATGGACTCCTTTGTCAAAATTCTCGTTCCCTCTTTATCAATAGAATCTCACCCTGCTATCGCTTTCATGGTATAATAGAATGACAAATACTATTAGAATCTATGCTCGTATCAATACGAGCCATTCTTAGAATGGACCAGCCTATGAACTCTATCTATGGCCCTTGCGAAGTCTACTTACCCACTATCTTGCAGACCTTTATTCAAGATATGGAAGAAGCCGCAGCTAATTACAAAAAAGAAACCTCCCTCAAACTATATGAGCATTTGCATGCGCGTATCAAAACCGAGGAAAGTATGCGTGAAAAATGCCAACGCAAAGGCCTTCCTCAGACAAGTCAATCCGCTCTTAAAGAAATCCGAGATGCTATCGGTGTTCGGATCATCACAGGCTTTACAGATGATATCTACCGCATCGTTGACTATATTCGTCAGCTACCCACCATCCATATTTTTAAAGAGAAAGACTATATCCGTCAGGTCAAACCCAATGGCTACCGTTCTTACCATCTGATTCTCGAAGTGACTACCCCCTACCCAGACTGTCTGGGAAATGACCAAGGAACCTACTTTATCGAGATCCAACTGCGCACGATTGCCATGGACTCTTGGGCCAGCCTTGAACACCAGATGAAATACAAGAAAAACATCCAAAATCCTGAGCGAATCACGCGCGAGCTCAAACGTTGTGCCGATGAGCTTGCTTCTTGCGACTTGACCATGCAGACCATCCGTGATTTGATTCAGCGATCTGACCAAGACTAAGGAGAACCTATGAAAATCCTACTTGCCGAAGATGAAGCTCAACTAAATCGCGTCATCACCGTTGCTTTAGAACGCGAAGGCTATAGCGTTGATTCTGTTTTTAATGGACAAGATGCTGTCGAAAAAGCTACAGCTAACCACTATCACCTCATGATTTTTGACATCATGATGCCGATCAAGACAGGAATCGAAGCCCTCAAAGAAATTCGCCAGTTGGGCAATACGACCCACGTTATCATGCTGACAGCCATGGCGGAAGTAGATGACCGTGTAACTGGACTCGATGCAGGTGCCGACGACTACTTGACCAAACCCTTCTCACTCAAGGAACTATTGGCTAGGCTCCGTTCTACTGCCCGCCGTCTGGAGGACTATACCCCAGATACGGTCCAATTAGGAAATACTCGCTTGGATATTGACGAACAAGAATTAGCTGCTACAAACAGCATTCGTTTAGGGAAAAAGGAGACTCAACTCTTGACCCTCCTCATCCAGCATGCTAACCAAGCCCTCAGTTGTCAACAACTACTAGAGCAAGTCTGGCCAGATGAGCTGGAAGAGAGTGATCACGAGCTCGTTTTTCTCTATATTTCCTACCTACGCCAAAAACTCCAAAGTGTCCAGTCTAGCTTACAGATACTTGGGGACGGCAGAAGGGCCTTTCCAACTGATAGGAGGAGACTAGATGTTTCGAAAACTACGCATCAAGTTTATTGTCACAGCCACTGCTGCTATCGCTCTGATTCTTGCATTCTTTCTGGTCTTGATGAATAGCATCGTCTATACTCAGACAGAGGATAATATCCAAACCGTCCTCTCCATCTTGTCTCAAAAATGAAGGCGAACTCCCAATCACAGATGAAATCAAGGAGAGTTTCACCAAAAAAAGAACATCCAGGAAGGGATTATCTACAATTTTCAGTATTTCTCTGTCAGAGAAAAGGGAATGACTACACTATTTCTCTAGGAATGTCCAATCACTGACCGAAGCAGACGTCGAGGTTTTCTCAGAAAATTCTTAAAAACCGGAAACCTATGGCACGATTACTCGCAACGGGCGCTACTTCACCTACCAGATTAGTCAGACAGCTTCGGGTAGCTCCTAGTCTTCTTTGAAGCTACCAACTACATTCGCGAACGAGACACCCTCTTTCAAGTCTCTATTTGGTTATCACTGGCTAGCCTATTTCTCCTTGCTCTGCTCTTTTACCTTGATTTCTGGGATTGTTATCCGTCCCTTCGTCAAAAACTATGAGAAACAACGGATGTTTATCACTAATGCAGGTCACGAACTCAAAACACCGCTGGCTATCATCTCAGCCAATACCGAGCTTCAGGAACTCATGGAAGGAGAGACCGAGTGGAGCATCAGCACTAAGGAACAGACGGAGCGTCTCAACCATCTGATTGGAAGACTGATCCGCCTCGCTCGCCTCGAGGAACAAGAGGATATCAAACTAGTCCCTCAAAATATCTCCGTCATCGCTGAAAAGGTCGCCTCAGACTTTGCTCTCTCTTTACCAAAGAGGATAAAAAACTTTTGAAAGCCTGATTGAAGCAGATATCATAGAAAAAGTTGCTCAGGAGGAATTTTTACGAATTACTCAGTATTTTTTGCTCGACAATGCCCGCAAATACTGTGATCCAGCAGGCACCATCCGTCTAACTCTCAAACGCAAAGCCTATCTCCTACGCAAGCGCACCTGTATCACTGTGTCTAACGACTACAAGGATGGGCAGCCTGCCAATATCAAACGCTTCTTTGACCGCTTTTATCGCGCCGAAACATCACACAATAACCAAACCACATCTGGTCATGGTATTGGCCTCTCCATGGCTCAACACCTTGTCAGCCTGTTTAGAGGAAAAAAATCTTTGTCAGCTATAAAAAAAGCAGGTGATTACCTTTACCATCTGGTTGTAAACGTGGAGAGTCTGGTCGGAGTTCATTCAATAAAAATACAAGGGGAAGCCAATGGAATTTTTAGTAGCTGAGGAGGGTACTCCTCAAAGCATCGGTTGCGAAGAGGCAACGATAGCATATTATGGGAGTGAGATAGAATTTCATTATGAAACCGTGCCACCACGTGGAGATGATATCTGCAAAATTGCCTTTGTTAAATATTCAACTTCCATTTTTGGATGTATGGAAGAAATCTCATATTTTTAGATGCCTATTATTTGCTTGTAGAAACAGTGGAAAAAGGGCACTCAGGGATCCTATAACAAGCATGCTTATCAATATCCATACAGGAAAATATGCAAGTTTGGACCACTGGTACAACAACATTTCGGTTAAGGAAAAAGAAATCGAGTTAAAAATGACTACGATGGAAGATCTATGATTTTAAAAAGATGTTGATGGACTTAAGTGGGTTTTAGAAACGTAAAATGCAAATGTTAGTTTTATATTAAAGGAGAAGAACAATGGCCAAAAAAAGAGTGACCTTACCTAAAAATTTTGATGAACTGATTACAGCAAGAGATATTGAAGCTCTTAAAGCCGTATATGATAAATGTGAGCTTACTGCTCATGACGGCAGATACAGCTAAATACGGCACTTCATTTTGGAGGTGTTCCTGATGAGCTTGTTATCTGGCTGGTGGAACAGGGTTTAGATGTAAATACTCCTGATTATTATGGGCGTACACCATTATACACATGCCACTTTGGGGAGAGATACTGTAAAACTGCTATATGAATTAGGCGGAGATATACAAAAACTGATACATACGGGAGTACACCTCTACATACGGCAGCAAGGTTTTTCCGACCTAAGATAGTCAGTTTTTTGATTGAAAAAGGTGCAGATGTTAATCCCAAAACTGTTATGGGACGAACTCCTTTAGCTGAAGCCCTTGCTACTTGTAGGCAGATTAATATTGCACAGGTAGCAGAAATTGCAGAAATGCTCATAAAGGCGGGCGCTGAGGTAACTCCTGATATGGCAGAAAGAGTCGAACTAATCGGTAAGGATTTTGAATTTCACAGAGAAAACTTTTTAATAAAGATTACTTGACTGAAAACAGAAGCAGGGCTTGAGAAACTCTATGCACTGTTTGGTGTAGAACCCTGCTCCGAAACGCAAGATACATGACGGAGTTTCTCCTATTATTGTAAAAAGGTTCTTGGAAGGAGCAGTATAACGAGCTTTGGATTTACTCATTCCTTCAAGCAGGCCAGTGAAAAACTGTGCAAGGCGAAGTGATCCGTATAACAGGGCGCGTACAGGATGAGCTCTATAGAAATGGCGGTGTCAACTGGGATAAACACTACCGAAACATGCTTAAAAGCCCTGCCAAATCATTTCGCTTCAGGCACATCACTTCCGAAGAAGAACTGGAAGAAACTAAGGAGCTGATTTCCAGCATCCGTGCAAAAAGGCAGTGATGAAGATACTATAACTGAACGTTTGTGTGAACTTTCGGTTCTCTGGGTAAGCTTAAATCCTGATCCGCTTCCTTTAGGGAAATAAATTATAACAGATGAGTACATAATCTGTAGGAGACCCTAAAATGGTCAAATTAAAATATATAGGAAATTTTAAATCTGTTCCACAAATTGTAAATGATATCATAAATGGAAATACATCGGCATTAGATGAGTATTTTTCAAAGGGATGGAGTATTGTGACAGCTATTTCCTGATGCTGGATTTTGATCCGAATACAGAGGGAAAAGAAGGGCAGATTATCGGCTATATCCATGATCCTGATGAAGTTGTGTATGTGGCAGAAAATCTTAAAGACCTAATTTTTTCGATCATTAGGGAAATAAAAGCATAGAATGAATGCATTTGTAGGAAAAATGATAATGAGTACACAATTCTCTAACTCAGAAAGTACCAACCTAAAATAAAAGATTTAGAAAGAAACCGTTTATGGAAAAAATACAAGTTTCAAAAGAATGGTTGCAGAAATACCAAGAAATAAAACATCTACTCACTTCGTCTATCAATTATGCAGACTATTTTGATAGGAAAGAAATACAGGGTGCAGAAATTTTTGTTTTGGATATGGGGGAAGTGACTTTCCCTAGCGGAGAAATTCTGGTTCGCGATCCTTTGGTCTGGCTCCGTAGAGAGGAAAAGCCTTACTTACAATCTGTTCCCAAAGGAACATATAGACTAAAAACTTTAGTAGCCAAGATAGAAGAAGACCATTACAGGTATGTAGCAACGAGAATCCAATTTACAGATCAAGTACCAGTCATCTACTATGAAGCACTGACTGGTGATGAAGATATAGACGCTGTTGAAAAAGACTCTTATTTTGGATTTGCAGTTGATGCAGGTCTGGCAACGATAGTAGATGTTGAAACCAAGAATGCCTACTGCGATTTTGAAGATAATTGGTATAAAGAAAATCCTGACAAAAATATCTACGATGATTTCTTTGCAGCAGTTTTTGCTCAACATGCCATAGACAATCCCCTTTATCAACGTAGGGTGGGGATTGGATTAATTTTAAAATCCCCAACACTGACCTAAGCATTCCGATGATCCAATCAGGTTTTGGAGACGGAGTCTATCCCGTCTACTTTGGCTATGATAAGGATAATCAGCTTTGTGATTTGGTTGTCGAATATATTTACCTAGAATAGAGAGGAATAGCAATGTCACTAGAAAAAATCTATGATTATTTTCATCATTATGATTCTAAAACCTACCAAGTTGTAGCCTGCATGGGAAACGAACCCTCCGAAGAGGAGATACAAGATTTTGAAAAACTGTATCAAATCAGTCTTCCAGAAGACTTTAGAGAGTTTACCATGTCACCCCTAGGCGGACTATATATGGAAGTCAGGGAGGAACTGTGGCCTAGAGCTAAAGCATTTGATGTGGCACTCATTTTGGACATTTGCCGTGGTATTAAGGTTTACGGCATTGCAAATAGAGATACCTGATTTTCTAGATATTCGACTGAAGACCAAAAAGATTACATGAACTAGGCTTTGTAAATTATATCCCTTTTCTGTCTATCATCGGTGATGGAGATGTGATTTTCTGCTTTGATAAAAATAATCACATTGTCGCCTTAGATTGGTATAGTAGTGGAGAGGCTGAAGAACTCGATAGTGACTTTTCAGATCTTTTGCTCAAGCAAATCCAAGAACTGGAGGAGCGTAAAAACAGAATGTTAGAGAGAATCGAGAAACAGAAAAAGAAAAATAAGCCATGTACTGACCAAACTGCCTCTAATGTCAATACAACAGCACAGAAACTCAAAGAGCTGAAACCAGCTCTTCTTTTTATTTTACAACAAGCTCATAGCAGAGTTTTGCTGGTGAAAGTTTGCCCTGCTT
>BNJU01004345.1_pt1 | contig 33247 bp, 31 predicted proteins | sample 8539281 | NCBI WGS metagenome assembly BNJU01 (sample SAMD00202456, study PRJDB9452) | human saliva metagenome | isolation source: human saliva | place: Japan
TTGACAGCTTGATTAGTCATAATACTTATTTTCCGGTTATTAATTTCTTTCCAGATTCTTCTATATATTGTCTATAATAAACTAATAAAAAGGTGAGTTAAAAAGTAACTCACCAAATATTTCTACAAATAGTCTTATATTACTATATAAGTCCATTAAAAATTCATTTGTTCCTAAATACACTATGGATCTGGCCTCTAGCTGAAACTCCATTTCTCATCAATGGCATATTCTTGACAGAACGTATCAAATTCACTCTCTGGACACATCGATATTATTAACTTTATACTCAAATATTTCCATTCCCTTTTTTATCATTGCCACTATATTCCTTTATGGCAGAAGATACATTTATAAAGCTTATCATTATTATCCAATTGATATATGTCATAGTAATATGATTTATATGATGTGAACTTTGGAATATATATCCGCCATCAAGGATTTCTATCCATATTCTTACTCCACTTACTGCAACGGAGTAGGAGCCTCATTATCTAAAGTATATATCATATTAATATATTCTCCTAGAAGATGTTATCATCTCTTTGCCCGTTACCGTTAATGTCAATGAAACCATATCTAGTTACTTTTATCCGCGGTATATTGGGACCACATAAACATAATTGTCACTGCCCATCCCATATATCCAACTTTTTATATTCCTCTATTACCGGTGCATACTTTTCCATATAATAGTTGTCATCTTTTGGGTCCACAGTTTCTGTTTCTTTCAATCATAGTGGTTTCTATTTGAGTAGTTTCCTCTGTCTCATTATCTACAACTGCGGTAGTTTCCTCTAGGGTTCTTTTCATCAATATATTTTTGTAATCCACATCGAAAGCCCCTATCAATGTAGCAGATACTCCCATTGTCAACAATATTTGTTTTAACAAACCTAAATTTATCATAATACCTCTCCAACAAAATTATTTGGTTTAATTTTGCGTGTTTTAATATTTTTACACGATAAAACCGGTATAATTTTAGCATACTTTTTTAAATAAGCATCAAAAACTCCTACAACAGGACATATAGACTACATTTTCTAGTTGAAAAAATATAAAAATTCTTCATTTTTATTGTGTGGCATAATAGAAACCGGAGGTTTTCTATAACACCGTGGTTGAAGGATATTTTATCTTTCAAAGCTGTCAAATACAGGACTATAGATTTTCAATTTAAATTAAAATATTACGTTTATTGCACCCCAAGCACCGGATGCATCGAGTCTATAGCTTCCTACTGTGAGTGTTTTGATAACATTGTCCGTCACCATAAGGTAGTACCACTTGCCATTACTTAAAACCCAACCTGTTGACATATCACTGGCACTGTTTAAGAAATACCACTTACCACCAACATTTATCCAACCTGTTGCCATAGAGCCGTTAGAGTTCATGTATATACCACTTACCGTTTGTATTTACCAACCTGTCTGCATAATACCTGCATTGTTCATAAAAGTACCATGTGCCGTTTGCGTTTACCCAACCTATAGATATTGTTACCGTTAATCTGGTATATCCAACCGTCTGATGTTGACACCAACCTGTAAGCTGGCTATTGTTGTTATGTGATTGGCTTGAGTTACCTGATGAGCTGCTTCCACCTGATTCATTCGAGTTATTTCTTGCCTATTTTTATAAAACTATCTCAGGTAGTGGTAATGTATCCTTTGCTTATACAGTTCAAGTGGGTTATTTCCTGTTTGAACTTTATCATACTGTGCCGTCCATACTCCCGGCATGCCTTTTCTTGGTGAATATTCTATTACAGGTATATATGTATGGCTATACATATTATCATGCCTTTCAATCTCACCTATAGAATGAGTCTTGCTTCAGTTTTCGTCTATATTCGTGTCTTCTTCTTTACCTGTGCCCATATTAGTCCATGTCTTTTGGAATATCAATAGTTAATATTTGTATTTTTCCGTCATCACCTCTTGTAAATGTATTTCTAATCAAGTATAACCATAGCCACCAAAGTCCACTACTTTTCCTTTTTCAATTTCTCTTATATCATCTTCCCAACGACCCACACAATCCTTATGCAGATACCATCATGATAGTATACACACCGTTCCTTTCTGTTTTCATAGTCCTGTGCCCATCTCTGCCAGTGCTGTCGTCCTGTACCTCTTCGTCGGCATATGCTGCAATAATCGGTGCTATGCTGGGTACAACTGTGGTTAATGAAAGCGTTGCTCCATAGTTACTAATGTTTTTAAACTCTTTTTCATGATATTTTTCCTTCCTCTTGTTTATAATGATCGTCTCAAATCATAGATTTTTGTCTACTGAAGTTCTCATATTATATCCATGCCAAAACCACCTTTTCTTTGTTCAGCTGTACCATGATGATTCTTCGGCACTATAATCATCTCCAAATTTTCATCATCTCAATATTATTGGTAGAAGCTATAATATCCACTATATATCATCCCGGACCTATAGTTTTCCATATCACTGTCTTTTGATATTTTTATTTAAATACTTAAAATGTACTGCATAGTAATCCCGCTTGAAACTCACATCTTATACTAAGCCTCGTGAACCTTCTTATCACCCCTTTTTCCATCTTATATTGTCTTTGATAAACCATATCAGATCGGTCAACAGATTTTTGTATATGATGCCCTACTTCATGTGCACAACAAAAATCCCTGCAGCTTTGCTTGTACGCAATTTGATACATTTGACTTGTTTTGATAATACTATTCCCTAAATAACAAGTACTTTCTATACTCATATCTTCACCGTTTACGGATGCATCTATTGGATCGAGTATAGACAACCAACCTTGGTTTAATATAATTTCCTCCATATGCCTTACTCAGTAATCATCAGAGATAATACATAGTACTGACATATAAATCCATCTCTTCTTGAGTAATATCAGTACCGCTCATGATATATATCATCATCTCTAAGATTATTTTCATACTCTTGTCCGGTACTATTGTATTTTCATATCATATTCAAATATCTGTAGTATTATCTTCTTTTGGTTTCTGTTCTGACCCTTGATTATCTGTATTTTGCTGTGATTGTTGATAAGCATATTGTTCACTATTACTAGCTGACGCCTATTTATATAATCCCATACAATAAAAACTAATCACCAACCGGTATAATAATCCTTTAGAGTTTTCTTTTTATCTGATTATTAAAAACAGGTTGCTGGTAATAATTCATCTGAGGGTTTGTCGCATTTTGTTCGGTATTGATTGATTCTGTTGTTGACCGAGTATTTTTCTCATCAACTCCCATTTAAAAACAGCATCCTGCAAATCCTTCAGTGAGGGTTTCCGACCGTTTACTGCTTGAAAATATTCAATCCACTCTTGCTTTGTCATTTTCCACCTTTATTTCAGCATTCCTTTCCTTTAGTATTTCTAATCCCATCTTATCAGCTTGACTGAAAGGACACATCCTTTTTAATAATTTTACTATATAATATCTGTTATATCCTATTATTCCTAAAACATATGTAACTATAATAGAAATCAACAAAAGCAATCTTGACGGATATATTGAAGCTAAATTAATAGCTAACGTATTAAGGATTCCATATATTGTCCATCTATTACATAACCAATCCTCTGATATTGATATAAAAATGATAAACGATAAAACTAAATCCAGTACTACGCTATAATATCTCTGTCGGGCCGACAAGTTGTATATTTTTAGGAATACTTTGATTGTATACATATATATTTTGTTGACCGTTAGCATACTGCTGTTGCATAGTGTTAACAGTATCACCAGAAATACCAATGCCTTGTTTCTCGTATGCCGCTCTCATCGCTTGTGTATTTGTCTGCTGATAACCCGGCTGTGGCTGCATGTTCACAACACTCATATTTTAGTGCATTATTTTGTTGCTTTTTGAATACTCATACTGATTTTCTTGAAGCCCGATTTCCACTACTTGTTACAGAATCAAACTCTCCAGCTTTCATTGCAGTCATAAACTCCTAGAGGTGTAGGTTTTCGACCATTTATTTGTTGAAAATAATCAACCCACTCTTCTTTTCACTTTTTACTAAACCTCCATATCATTCCAATATGTATGTGGTAACTTACCAATGCATAAAATAACTCTATAGACATATAACAGATTGCCTGAAATATACCCTATACGAAAAAATCTTTATATAGCATTATATATATATATATAGTCAAGTAATATTTTAATAAAATAATAATCAAAAATAATAATCAGTTTTAATATAAAATCTCCACCACGTCTTCTATCTAAGTATTATGAAAGTTGCAAAGTTTTTAAATTGATATCCTGAGCGATGACAAGCAAAGTGACCTTCAAAGAATAGAGCACTCTCAGATAATAGGTCAAGCTTTGCTTTTAGACGCCGATCTGATGCCTGTCTCCATGCAAATTTGTCCCGGCAATGAGTCAGAACAGCCATATGTTAGAAAAGTTATTGAAGATGAAGACAACGACGTATGCATGTAAGACCACTCAGATGGTGGATAAAGATTCAAATTTTTCTACATATAAAGAAAATATAGTAAAAGATGAACTTGGGTTTGTGCTAAATATTTAGAAATCATAACTAAAGATAGTGCAGTCAAGACTATAATAGATTTAGTAAATCTAAGATTGATGAGAGATCTTAAATATCACGAGGATATTATCTTTTAGTTGCATCTGATATAGATATAGAAAACTTTACAGGTATATAAGACATCCCATAGCCTATGGAATATCAGTAATCCTTTCGAGCTTACAAAATCATACCTTGATGCAAAGGCTTGTTTATTTGTAAAAGAAAACAATCTATGGGCATTTTTGATATGCTACTTAGTTTGTTTCTTTTAAAAGTATTAGAAATCAAGTGCTTCAAGAATAAAATAAACTCTTATTGCTTTAATAAACTTTATGCGTGATTTTGGGGTTGTAAATAAAGGCGCTAATACATATATCAATATATCAAGAGACCAGCCGTTAACGAAAAAGGTTAAAAATTGGTTGGCTTTATTAACCTTGATGCCCCCTATTTAGCAAAGCTGAAGTCGACAATTTTCTCGACTATTTCTTTTGAAACTGCATGTTCTTGGACACATGAAATGCTGGGTGTTGAGAGAAATGGCGGAAGCCAAGTATCATTATTTTTCAGTACGGTTAGAGTATAACAGCTTATTTTTACTTGACAGCTTTTTAACAACCTGCAATAGTCGAATTTTAATTCAGCTTTTGGTGAGTCGATTTAATCTACAAATATTTACTCATAGTGATACTTTTATCTCAAACTTCTATTCGTATTTTCAATCATAATCCAAATTTAATAGAAGTTAATCAAACTCTACTTTATTAAAATTTCTAAAATATACAGTTTGATCGTCAGATCACAGTAATTAATCTATATCCAAAGTTTGTGTGAATATGAAGAGAACCATTACTTTCACATCCATTCAACACCTAGCCTTCCATCGTATTCAGACATTATTACATCATAAATTTTATGTTTTATTATCTCTTATTATTATTCATAATTTTCATCACTTTTGAATATCTTGTATGGCTTTTATTTAATTCACAAAAGATATAGCAAATATAAAACACCATAATGCAACATATAAAAATTACTATAACACTCACAGTATCAATTATCTCAAATACGGAGCTGATTTTAATTTTTCTGCCAAAAAGTAAAAATAATATAAAAACAATAATTGGAGTATAAGTGCAACAATAATGATACCTTGTAATGTCTTCATAATTCTTAATCTGAGTATTACCATTTTCTTTTCCCAAAAACAAACTACAAATTACACAAAAATGTAATAAATGCGCCTATAACAATAATTGGTATGCAGCATCTATTATCCTAATCTTTTTACCCTGTAAAAGTAGAACGATAGGCCAAATACATGATATTACGACTATGCAAAAAGCAGAATAGACAAATATATAGAAGTATATTACTATTTGTAAAGTAATATTTGGGAATTCCACATAACATACTCTTGAGAGCACTTAAATTTCATTATTTATTTTCAAAACCTAATAATAACGAACCAACTATTGATACTATTGGTAAAACCTAAGAAAATATTCCGTTTATCAATAACCGCTAACTTTTACAAATGGATTCTCTATTCTCGTCTCCCATAACTACTCCTTAAACCATATACCACATGTCAAAGCGTAAATATTATTGTAATATTTGTCAAAAGTATTTAGGGTTAAATTAACCAGTATTTTATCTTTCAAAACTGTTAAAGACAGCTAGTCATAAGAGATTTATTGAAACAAATTATTGGTCGAAATCATTTATTTTCAATTTCTTTCCAAAGTTCCTCTATAGGACGTGTTGACAAAGTACCTGCTTCTTTTTCCGCCTCATACTCTTCAAAATATTTGGGATGTCATATTCATTATTTATCAAACTTTACACTTACATTATCTCCATCAAGTATATAGTCTACAAAAATATACATATCATCCCATCTGTCACTGTCCCATATTTCTTTATCTTTTCTACCTAAATAAAGCGCTTCAAATTCATCCGCCTGATCAAACGGAACAAGCCATCCGGCTAAATCACATACTTCAATATCTTCAAGGTCTAAATCTCTTCCTTCGCCTGTTTCAGAAAAGAAAACTCCTCCAAGTCTTTTTGCCTCCTCTTCTATAATAGCAAAAGTATTTTTCAAATTTAGCTCCTTCATTTGTTCTCAGTCCTCTCATAAGCTACTTCCTCATACAAAATTTATAATCATTTGATATGATATTCATTATCCTTAACCTTTACCCTTATACACTTCACTTAAGAAAAACTTTTTCATCCGAAATACATTTATCCAATATACCCGCTTTTTAATCCGACTGCAATTGCAAACCGATCCGGCCTGGCAGTTGATGGATTTATTCGGATTGAAACTCAATATCTGTAAAAAGCCTCATACATATCAAGTTCTTCCAAAGTATTCTCTTATTTTGGCTAAGGCATTTATGTAGATCAATTATAGAAAAATCTTTAGGGTTCACTTTTTAAAAATTCTTTTCCCGAACAAATTAAAGCCTATTACTTTTTCCACTTTCTCGCGAGCTATCTTTCTTTTGCCTCCCACGGTTTTACATCATATAAATCTGTATACGGTCCACCATGTTCAAACACTTTACTTCCTTGAAATACACATTCAAGTTTATATTTACTCCCATTTATACAGGTCAACAAGTTAAAAGGCACTTAGGTTTATCCCAAAGCTTATCCTCTCCCTTTGTTGAAATCTCTAAAAACATTACCTCCACCTTGTTCTTTATAAGAATTGTGAAGAGAATTAATTGATTTTTCTTTTTGGCTTTCAGAAAATCCGCAAAATACTCAAATTCAATTGTTTTCTCTGTATAAAAGGATACTTATCATTTGCAATAAATATAGTCTCTTTTGCCATATATTTCCCCTTTAATTAGTTTGATAATTATTATCAGATTTTTATCTTTACAAAAATTCAGTAAATGAATTCGCTCCTATAGTCTAAATATAGAATCAATCAAGAATAACACTGTCCTCCCTTCAATTCCATAAACTATATGTCATCTAGAAACCGTCCAACAGTATTTCTTCATATTTACCATATGAAATATATTCTTCATCTAAAAAGCTTTTTCAGCTAAAAGCTATATAATGTCCCAATACCATTTTCTTTTTATCTTTGCAAGGATAATAAATTGCCGTATCATATCCTAATCTGGCAGCGAGTGTGATAACTCCCTGTTTCCATTGATTTTTATATCTTTCCGAATCAATTTCTCCTCTCCATCAGTCTATATATTATTGCTTTATAGACTGACCCCGTAATACTGTTCAATTTTAATAACATCTTCTATATTAAAGCTTATCATCTTTAATAGATTCAATCATTTCCATACAAAGATGATTGAGGTATTAAAAATATGATGCGAATTGATCGGCTTTCTCGTTTTCATCTCCTTACCTATAGTTAGCTTAGCCAGAACTAATACCACTTTCATCAAAAATATAAATGATAAAGCTCATGTGCAAGAGAAAAATCTTTGCCTTCCTATAGACATATCGAGATTAACTCACAATTACGTTTTGAACTTTTTCCTTTGTAGCAAATTCCACTTATATTATTATTTAGAGGGTAAAAACAAGTGTAAGTCTATCTATTGTCTGCACCAGTTGAAATATATCAATAGGGTGATGATTCATCTTCGCCCAATTTCTTTCTAAAGTGCAGCTTTACTACTTATTTCCATTTTATTAATCATCTATAGCCTCGCAATTTTATCCATCTCAAATTGATTTAAAAACTATCTTATTAATTATTGTTAGTGATTCCAAGTCGCTCTCTGTGATGTCACCGGATTCGAGAAATCATACATTTTTGTTCTGAATCTTCACCTGTCAAAAATATAATTTTGTTGTACAACAAAAAGATAAGAAAGTTTTTCAATAACATCCGAGCTTACTTCTATCTCCTCTTTCTATTTTTGCTATCATACTTTGATCTAATGATAAAAACTCTGCAACTTTACTTTGTGTAAGATTGGCATCTTTCCTAAGACCTTTTTATTCTTTTTCCAATATCAATCAAATCCATCATAAATTACTCCTCCAATTAGATATAAAACATTATAGCAATTCTTTGTCATGGTAAAAGAGGATTAACTTTTCAAAAATATGACAAAGTTTTATATTTCTAAATATTTATAATAGAAGCTATAAACAAACTTATAAAAAGCGACCGAAATCACCTTCAGTCGCTTTCATATAATCATATACATTTTACCATCAAATCAAAAATGATATCTGATTACTCTCGGCAGATCCCAGTAAGTCCAAGCTGTCAAGAGTTCGCATGTACTCTTTTCCGACCTTGGCTCTTGACATGAAAATCATCTTTTGAGATGAAAGGTCCGGCCTTTGTTGCATTGACTATGGACGTTGCGTCAGTTTCACAAGGCCTTCAATACTTGAAAGCGAAGGCATTATCTTGCCGTCATCCATTATCTGAAACTTTGTAGGGATGCACTTTGAAAAGATCTATCTTTGCAAACTCAAAAGCCTCTGGCGTACATCTCCTGAGCTATTCTCATATCACGAAAAGTATCCGCATATTTGGCTGTGGTATCAGGTTTTTCTTATATTGAGCAATATTAAACTCAAGTTTATCCTTTCCCATGCACATAAGAGAATAGTTCAAATCCTGTAGCTCTTATAGTAAAATATGCCGTATAATATGCCAAAGGATAAAAATATCTTGAGTAAGCAATTCGCCATGCCATCATAACATAAAGGCCGCCGCATGGGCTTTCAGGAACATGTCTGTTTTCTTACAGGACCAGATATACCAGTCAGGTACACCCTTTTCCTCCATATGTTCCACCCATTCATCTAGTAAGTCCCTTACCCTTTCTTACACTCTCCATTATCTTAAAGGATTCACCCTCATCAAGTCCCTGTTCTATAGATAAATCATGATATCATCTCTGGTACAGATGGCCGTTCTGATGGTTGCCTTGCCTTCAAGTATCAAGGTCTGTGCATTTCCAAGCCAAACATCAGTACCATGTGCAAGTCCTGCAATTCTTACAAGGTCTGATAGTCCCTGCAGGCTTGGTGTCAATTAACATTTGCATAGCAAAAGTCGGTACCAAACTCCGGTACTCCTAAAGCTCCCAGCGGACAGTCAAGTATATCCTTCGGCTCAATACCCAAGTGCCAGGTGTTTGGAAAAGACTCATTGTCTCCTTTGAATCCAGTGGAATATCTTTAACAGGGTCAATACCTGTAAGGTCTTGAAACATCTCTTATCGTGTAGGATCCTGATGTCCCAAGTATATCAAGTTTCAAAGATTGTGGTCAATAGCATGATAATCAAAATGTGTGGTAATGGTCTTTGTTGTCATATCATTTGCAGGTCTTTGTACCGGTGTAAATGTATATATCTCCTCACCGTGAGAGGCAATACTATGATTCCTCCCGGGTGCTGACCTGTAGTTCTTCTTACACCTTCACAGCCTACAGCCAAGTCTGTTTATCTCACATTTTCTCTTTACTCTCATTTTTATCATCAAAATAATGCTTTACATAACCGTATGCCGTCTTATTTGCCAGGTACCGACAGTTCCGGCTCTGTAGGTATAACCCTTACCGAAATATACCTCAGTATATTCATGGGCATTTGGCTGATATTCTCCTGAGAAGTTTAGAGTCTATATCAGGCTCTTTATCTCCTTTAAAATCAAGGAAAGTCTCAAATGGAATATCAAATCCGTCTTTTTAAGCTTCTTACCGCATTTTCGGACAGATCTTATCAGGCATATCACAGCCTGCCATTCCTGCAAACGCTTTTACTTCCGGTGAGTCAAAAGTCAACATATTTGCAGTCACAGTAATAATGTGCAGGAGTGGATTAACCTCTGTTATTCCCGAGTATATGCGGCAAATGAGAACCCTACAGATCCTCTTGAACCGACAAGATAGCCCGTCTTCATTGCTCTTTTCCACCAGCTTTTTGCTATAATGTACATAACCGCAAATCCCGTTTGAGATAATGGAATTCAGCTCTTTTTCAGTCTGTCCTCCACTATCTTAGGTAATACTTTCACCATACTGCTCATGTGCTTTCTTATAGCAGGCATTGGTCGAAATCTTCATCCGAATTTTTCTATAACAGGCGGGACATTTATCAGGTCTTACCGGTGATATCACCTCCACCATATCAGAAATCATTCTGGTGTTTGTAACAACCACTTCATAAGCTTTTCACTGCAAGATACTCAAACTCATCAAGCATCTCTCTAGTTGTACAGAAGATATAAAGGCGGCTGTGTATCCGCATCCCTTATATCCCTTTCCATAGAATATAATTCTTCTGTATATCTCATCCTCAGGATTTAAAAATGCACATCACAGGTGTGCAACTACAGGCTTTTTCATATACATTTCCAAGCTCAATAATCCTTCTGTTTATATCCTGAAGTCTTCTATGAATGAATATCATTTTGTTCATCTTCAAAAAGAACATATTGTTGCCTATAGGTTGAATCTCAAGATAATCATAGAATGATACTATTCTGTTTTAATTCATCATCTGTAGCATCATCAAAATAGCCTTATAAACCTCTCCCTGTTCACGAGGCACTTCCTATAATCAGTCCTTCTCTCATCTTTGTAAAATAGACTTTGGAATTCTTGGCCTTTTTATTAAAGAAATCGATATGTGATAGTGAAATCAATTTATAAAGATTTATTCTTCCGATATCATTTTTGCAAGTATTATTACATGATTGTATTTGGTTTTCTTTACGATATCCGCATTTGGTCTCACCTAAACTTGCCACCTCTGCTAATTTTGACAATCCTCTGCTTTTTAAGTCTTTTTATAAACTCCACCCATATCTGTGCTGTAGCTCAGCATCATTTACAGCTCTATGGTGACCTTCAAGTGATATATTTCAAAGCCTTACATACCGTATCCAGCCCAAAATCTGTTAAGATCCGGCAAAAGAAGTCTTGCCATTGCTACAGTATCTATTATAGATGGATTATACTCTCTGTTTATCCTCTTTGCATTCTCACGTATAAAGCCGGTATCAAAACCTGCATTATGTGCTACTATAATATAATCCTCGCAAAAATCCAAAAACTCCGGAGTATATCTTCTATAACAGGTGCATTCATTACCATTGCATCACTGATATGTGTAAGTTCCTCTATCTTTAAAAGAATAGGTCTTCTTGGATTTACAAATGTTGAGAACCTGTCACTATCTCTCCCTTTACAACCTTGACCGCACCAATCTCTGTGATTGCATCGTTTTTAGCAGAGAATCCTGTGGTCTCAATATCAAATACTATAAACCGTCATCCAAGGTCTTTATCCATAGGATTGGTCACAAGTTCTTTTCGATCATCTACCAGATAACCCTCTACGCCATATATTATCTTGGGTGGATTCTTCACATGGCTGGCTTCGGTAAAACCTTGAATATTTCCATGATCTGTCATTGCAATTGCATCCATTCCCAGTTTTTAGCCTGATTTATGATATCAGAGCTGAAGAAACACCGTCAAAATCGCTCATCTTTGTGTGACAATGGCTCCACTCTTTTTACAGGCTCATTATCCGATTCTGATGTATTTCTTCAAACTTCTCACATTTTTAATTCCCTTTTATAGAAGATAGTAGTAAAGCTCACTGTCAAATTTATCAATCAGAAGCCATACCGTTTACTTTATGTAATTTCCCTTGACTATGTTTGCCTTAACCGCATCCAACTGCTCATCACGAACAAACATCTTTTACATAAATGGAATCGCTGAAGTCTGTAATTGCAAAAATATAAAGTGTGGAATCACTTCTTTCAAGATATCTGCTTTCAACTTCTATTAGTCTTTCCTCTGATCAGTGACTTCTCCAATCTCCCCGATAAGGTCTGAGAGTTTTATAAAATTGTCATCAAAATCTCTTCCATAAAATAACATCCGGATTATCCGACTTTTTGTTTTGTATGCTTTAGGTGTATATCCTTTTTATCAAAGCCCTTTGTTTCCGAACTTTTTCTTACCTGTTATCATTTTGGGGATTTGACTTAGCTGCTATCTTCATTTTGAGTTTTTGCAGACTCATTATTTTCACCGCCTTTCCCAGGCCGCATTTGCATTTCAGTAACAAAATCACTGTTATCGCTTTTCTTTGTAACAGTTCGCTCAGCATACTCTATCTCTTCATTCTTTTCTTTTCTTGCAATAAACTTGTACTTACCGTACAAAGTATTCCATCTTTCATTAAAGATTTTTCAAGTATTCTTACAAAGCTCATCAATTACACTTTCATTTAAAGATTTTTCTCAACCGTCATGTCATGTATGAACCGTCAAATGTAATACAGGCATTGTTTAAAAATAACATACTGGGATATCTTATAGTTTTTATTTCCAAGTATGCTGTCTCTATATGCTCTCAAAAGATTCTGGGCGGTATATTGACTTGACAGTTTGAATTTTTCAAATATTTTTAATTTTAACATTCTTCTTTTGGAAACATCTTATCCTTTATAAGCTTTTCCAAATCAAGGATTGTTTTCTTCTCTATTATTCTCTCGGCAATGATTTATCTTTATCAAAGACATGTCATTGCTGGCGCTCACTTTTTCCACAAAAACAAAGTTTAAAGTTCGTCAATATGCCCGAACATTCTAAACTTTGAAAAACATCTTTGAATTTTTAACATTCTATGCCTCTTTTGACAATATATCAAGCTCCTCTTTAAGGGCTGCTAAAGTTCATTCTCAGGCAATTTTTTACCACCTTGCCCTTCTTTATCAAAGTCCCTCGCCTATTCACCGGCAATTCTATGTCGGCTTCCTTTAGCTTCTCCCGGTCCGTTTACCACATCCATACTGCGACCTTTATATTAAGATCGTAACCTTCTACAAGCTTTTCAACCCTTACCTGCCAGACCTATAAGATCAATATTTGTTCTGCCGCATGTAGGACAGGATACAACTTCAATACCGCCTTTTCTAGGTCCAAGATTGATTTTATATAAAGCTTTGCGGCAAGAATTTCTTCTAGGATCACCTGTAAGAGATACTCTGACAGTATCACCTATACCCTGATATAATATAATACCAAGGCCGAGTGATGACTTTATCATACCTCTTTTTACCGTTCTGATTCCGTAATACCTATATGAGAGGATAGTCGTTCTTTTCGTGAAATAAGTTCATGTGCCTTTACACATCATTACATCTGAAGATTTAATACCTATAACAGATTGTTATAGTCCATATCTTCATAATTTTTCACCTTATCAAGTGCAGACTCTACAATACCTTCAGCAGTGACACCACCATATTTTTCTATAAGATTTTTCTCCAAAGAGCCTGAGTTTACCGACTCTTATGGGAAGATTTCTTTCTTTACAGGCATCCACTACAGCTTTTATTCTCTCACTGCTTCCGATATTTCAGGGATTAATCATATCTTATCACACTTTGACTTTATAGCCTCAAGTGCAAGTCTGTAGTCAAAATGAATATCGGCAACAAAGCGGTATATGTATCTGCTTTTTAATCTCAGAGATTGCCAGTGCAGCCTCAAATTTGGCACTACAACTCTTATTATGTCACAACTGCATCCTCAAGTCTTAAAATCTGATCTACAGTTGCTTTAACATCCTCAGTCTTTGTATTACACATCGACTGTATAAGAATAGGCATGTCACCGCCTATATATTTATCTCCTATTTGTACTAATCTTGTTTTCTTTCTCATTATTTACTCCAATGATGTTTAGCATCATATAATCTTTCTTATATCATTAAACATTACAAAAACCATCAAAAGCATTAAGAAGCAAAACCCTGCAAAATGGATATATCCTTCCACTTTTCTGTTTTAAAGGTCGTCTAAATATCGCCTCAAGGAATAAAAAGATAAGTCTTCCGCCGTCAAGTGCCGGTAGTGAGTAAATTCATTACTCCAAGGTTTGCACTAAAAAGTAAAACCATCTGTGACAATGAAACAGCTGACAAATATTCCATAAGGTTTTGATTCATTCACCGTAGTTCCAATCATATTTACAATACCTACGGGTCCCTTATCTCACTTGCTTTTGCTCTGCCTCTTAGAAGATATATAAGTGAATCAACAGTCATTGAAAATAGTATATTTTACTTCCAAACAGAATACTTAAGTATAGAAAAGAGTTTTTCAGCTTTTTCATATCCTGAGCTTTTTATACCTATCATATATTGAGAGTATTCCTCATTATACATCAGGTGTAACAGTTGTTGTTTGTTTTCATTATTTCTTTTTTTACCGTAAGTGTAATATCCTTACCCTGATTCATAAACAGATATGTGAGACTACTTCTGTAAAAATCAATATCTCTTCCGTTAATTTTTTCTATCTCATCGCCTACCATGAGTCCCTGAACTCTCAGCCGGAAGCCCTGATACAAATCCGCTTATCACAGGTTTATCCACGCCCACATTTGCAACTATAAATATAGCAGCTAAAAATGCCAAAAATAAAGTTAAAATAGGTACCTGCCGCAATAGTGGCAATTCTTCCTAAAAGCGGTGCACTGTTAAAAGCTTCGGTGCATCTTCATCCTCATCTTCTCCATACATGGCGCAGGAACCGCCAAGCGGTAAGAGATTTCAGTGAGTACCTGGTCTCTTTTCCCTTTTACAGGAAAAATTCTAGGGTCCCATTCCTACAGAAAACTCTACGACTTTTACTCCTGAGAGTTTGGCAAAAGAAAATGTCAAACTCATGTATTAATCTATTATTCCAAAAATAATTAGTGCAATAACTATATTCAAATTTTTATCCTTTCCAGATACTCTTCGGTCCACTGTTTTCAATGATAGGATATCCTCAGAGACAGATTTTCCTTAAACTGATGATTTTCTATGCAAGACCTATAAGACGCGAGTATATCTGTAAAATCAATCTTTTTTATTTAGAATTTATCTACAGCCATTCATTGGCGGCATTTTAAAACTGTAGGGTGCACTTCCACCCTTTTTGCCCTGCCGATATAGCCATCTTAAGTCCTTCATACATCCAAATCAGGTTTTGAAAAGTTTAAAGTCATCAAAGTGTACTAAAGTCCTCTTTCCTCAGATATATATCTTCTTTCCGGATAGAAAAATAGCATAGGAAATAGAGCAGCTTCATATCAGGTGTACCAAGCTGTGCTAAAATTCCGTTATCTTTTAAACTCTACCATAGAATGAATGATGGATTCTTTTCTGTATTACAACTTCAATATCATCAATATCACATCAAATAAATGCGACCTCAATTATCTCCAATCCTTGTTTATCATTGTAGCTAGAATCGATGGTGATTTTTGCCCATACTCCAGTTCGGATGCTTTAGAGCATCTTCAAGAGTAACATTTTCTAATTCTTCCTTGCTAAATCCTCTAAAAGGCCCGCCTGAGGCGGTAAGCAAGAATCTTCTTGATAGGATTGTTCTTATCAAGACATTGAAAAATAGCACTGTGCTCAGAGTCAACCGGATATATAGTTATACCCATATCCTTTGCAAGCGGCATAATAATATGACCGGCACAAACAAGTGTCTCCTTAGTTGCAAGTGCAATATCCTTCTTTGCTTTTAATTGCCCGCAATAGTAGGGCTCTATACCTATCATTCCTACAACAGCTGTTACCACTATATCAGCATCACAAACAGAGCAACCTCTATCGAGTCCATCCATACCAAGCTCACTTTCACATCCAAATCTTTACTTTATCTGAAAAGAATTTTTGCGTCAGCTTCTTCCCATATGGCAACCACCTTCGGCTTGAACTCTCGTATCTGCTTTTCCAGTAAATCTATATTTTTATGAGCGGAAAGTGCCACCACTTCCACGTCATTATTTATTCTAACTATATCAAGTGTCTGTGTTCCTATGGATCCTGTGGATCCCCAAAATAGATATTTTTCATTTATTTGATCTAAAAATATATTGCAAAAAGATTGCAGGGCGGTAAATATCATACTGTCAAATCTGTCAAGTATGCCACCATGTCCCAGAATCAAATTTCCATAGTCTTTTTATATTATGATTTCTCTTTTATAAGCTGAGCAGAGTGCATCTCCAACCTGTGATATTACAGAGCCTATGGCATGAAGCGGCACGAGGTAAATACAGGTGATAAAGGTACTCTAAAATGTCCCGACAATATAAAGCCGAATATACCTCCTATAAGGCGGCATCCCAAAACTCCGCCTATACTGCCTTCTACAGACTTTTTGGGGCTTAGTACGAGGAGCTATTTTTGTGCTTACCGAAAAGTGAACCTACCGCATATGCACATGTATCCGAGCCCCAACTGGATATAAGTATCAACCATGCAAGATACTGTCCGTCATCATATGTTCTGGTATTGTAAAACATATGAAAAACAGTATCGGAATATACATCACTCCCATAAATACAAGTGATATCTCCTCGGTCTTATACTTAGGAAATGTAAATACATATATTGCAAAAATAAGCATAAATGCTATCACTGAAAAGAATACATATTGATTTAATTTAAAATAAATCAAACAATAATATATCAGTGAGTATACATATCAAGATATGCAATATTTTTCTTATCAAGGTCAAAGCTCTGTAAAACTCAAATAAACCTATTACAGAAATCAATGCGGATAATATTATAAGCGGTAAATTACCTATATAAAAAGCCAAGATAGCCACTATCAAAGTCCTATTCCACTTATCAGTCTGGTAAAAACATTAACGACCTCCAAATCTCCTCTGTCTTTTGCTATAGCTCTCCACAGCCTTCAAAAGCTCATCCTTATCAAAATCCGGCCATCAAAAGTATCTGTGATATAAAACTCACTGTATGCTATCTGCCAAAAGTAGAAAGTTTGAAACTCTAGCTCACCGCTTGTACGAATAAACAAATCCGGATCAGGTAAATTTTTGTATCTAAATATGAGGAAATAAGCTCCTCATTTATATTCTCTTTTGAAAATAACTCCGGCGGCAGCATCATCCACTATATGCTCTATAGCTCTTTTTATCTCATCTCTTCCACCGTAATTTATAGCAAAGGCAAAAGTCCTACCTGTGTTTTGAACTTGTTGCATCCACAAGCTTTTTGAATTCCTTTCTCTGATATCGGGATCGAATCTGCTCTCATCACCGATCATTACAGCCTTTACATTGTTTTTATTTGCAGCGTCAATAAGCTTCCACCATGTAAAAATCTGAGAAGTTTCATCAAAACACTACTTCAACTGCAGATCTTTTCCAATTCTCAGTGGAAAAAGCATATACTGTAGAGCACTCCTTCAAGTCGTACACAGTCTTCAACAGTTTTTCAAGCGCCTCACATCCAGCTTTATGTCCCATTGCTCTTGCGGTTTCTTCTTTCACCCATCTACCGTTGCCGTCCAGTATTATGGCAATGCTTTTTGGTATAACTAAGTTTTTCCAAATTTATACTCCATTCACTTTAAACTATAAAACAAGAAGGTGGAAAGCCCACTTCTTAAACTTCAAAACTATTTGTCTCTACTGATATGAAGTCGGCTAATTAAACTGTTAATATTTCCTTTGACTATCTTCAATAGCCTTATCTACTCTCTAATAGCCTTATCATGTAATCTTTTGTATTTTTGTTTTCGCCGTCCTTTCGAAATCATCCTCTGTGAACTCTCCGGCCTTTTCAAGTTTTTGATGGCATCATAGCATCACGTCTGATATTTCTGACAGCAACCCACATGCCTCACCTTTTTCTTTACATCCTTAACAAGTCTCTTTCTTCTCTCCTCTGTAAGCTCAGGGAAGATAAGTCTGATACATGAACCGTCATTTGTAGGATTGATACCGAGGTCAGACATATTGATAGCCTTCTCGATTTCCTTTAAAGACTTCTCCCAAGGTGCTATCTGTATAATTCTTGGGCTCGGGAACTGAAATGTTTCCTACCTGCTGAATAGGTGTAGGTGTTCCGTAATATTCAACTTTTATTCTGTCAAGTACATGAGGGTTAGCTCTTCCTGCTCTGATTGAGCGTATTCCTCAAACAAAACATCAGATAGATTTGGTCATCTTCTCTTCAAACTTTTAATACTCTCTTGCATAAATCTCCCTTAAAAATTATGTTTAATTAAATATATTACAATTTACACTGTCACAATTGTTCGTTTATCTTACCGTCAGCGCATTCTTTATAGAATTCTCTTCATTTAAATCAAACACTGCAAGCGGCATCTTATGTTCAAGACACGTAACTGAAGCGGTCAAATCACTACAGCAAGTCTCTATCAATAACTTCCTGAATTGTGAGCGTATCATACTTCTTTGCATTAGGATCTACCCTTAGGATCTGCATTATATACTCCGTCAATAGATTTTGCCAAAGTATCATATCTCATCCATCTCGATAGCTCTTAAAACTATACCTGTATCTGTGAGAAGTATGGGTGACCTGTACCTCCACCGAAAGAATACAACCTTGCCCTCTTTAAATCTTTCATTTTACTCTGTCTTTTGAGATACTTCGCCATATCCCCACAGGAAATGCCGAAAGATTGCAGTATCTATTCCCTCCGAACGGAAATCTCAGATACATAGATACAGTTCATAATGGTTGCAAAGCATTCTATCTGAGTCCGCCTTTGTTCTGTCAATAGCTTCAGATGTTCTGCCTCTCCAGTAGTTACCTCCACCGATAACAATACCTATATTTGTACCTGCCGCAAAGAAAGCTAATTGCTTTGCAATATCTCTTACTTTATCTTCGTTGTAACCACCCTCAGGTTTTGCCAAAGCTTCACCGCTTAGTTTCAACATTACTCTTTTATTTTGCATAGATTCTTCTATCCTACTTGGAATTATGACACAAGTATACCATGAGAAATAGTTATACAATAAGTTAAAATACAGCAATAAATATTTAAGTACTATGCTTTTAGCTATACTCTATTTGACATCTACGAAATTAAATTATTTCCTCAAAACTCTTTGCCATCAGCTCCGCTGCCTTGCTTTACAGACTCATCACCGTCAAAGTTTGACATAAGACCATCACATATTTTTATCTCTTAATATATAGATGACGATCTATCTCGTCACTGTCATTAAACTTGATATCAAAAGATATACATTATATCGTCACCATCGGTTTTTCCCGATGAACCGTAAAGCTACAGCATCCATACCGTATTGCTTTGATCTGCATATTTAACTGCCATGTGGTAGACTCCACCAAACTTTTCACTTTCATCCAAGTTATAATTTTGATGTCAGTATTTATAGAGATATTATTTGAGTCTTGCATCATGTTCATGACCTTCAACAACATAAAAATATCTACCGCCTCGATTGTTCCTTTGCTTCGCAGATCCTTCAGCCACGATAAAGCTTCCAAACTCCTTCTCAACTCTCTTTGAGTCTTTGTTAGTATCATTACCTTTTTGTGTACAGCTTCACCGTAGCTACTCTCGTGCTGCTCTGCTACCTTTGCAGATTCTACATCCGCCTGTTTATTTCCACAGCAGAAAGCATTACAATCATTAAAGGTAAGAATATAAACTCTTTTCATAAATTATGTCCTCCCGGAAGTTAAAATGTAAGGTTTTTAGAAACTGCAAACCTAAGTATATTTTTACTAGCTAATAGCTTCCTGTACATATGGTCAGAAATAAATTTTTATTTATTCCTGAATCTTTTAAAGACTTTTTGCACATTTTTCTATAGTTGCCTGTAGTATATACATCATCAACAATCAAAATATTTTTAATGCTTTTGAGCTAAATCCCTTTTAACCATAAATGCATTGTCAAGATTGTGAAGTCTTTCAGTTCTGTTTGAGTCCTTTTTGATCTTTAGTCTTTTTACTCTGCAAAGGCAGTCAATACAGGTAAATCAAGATACTTTGACAAATATTTTGCCCAAAAATATCGGACTGATTAAATCCTCTCATCCTCTTTCGTAAGCTGTGAAGCGGAACAGGTATAATACAGTCGATATTTGAGACTTTAATAAACTTTTTCATAACAGTGCCATGAGCTTTGCGAAAGCTTCAATATATTCTCTTTTATTATCATACTTAATTTTAAGTATAATATGCTTCATTTCATCAGTATAATTACAAAGCCCTCTTCCGGCTTCAAACTCTCTGTCTGATTTACATTCGTCACAGTAGGCAGAATCTTCTGAAGTATTTCCCTTACCGCATTTAATACAGTATGGATCTTTTACAAAGAAGCTTCTTTATACATGCCTTACAAATAAGATGACCTTTTTCATTTACTATCTCTTCACATACAGGACATCTTCTCAGGGTAAATAATATCAACTCATATTTATCAAATATGTCCTAATCCTCCTTAAATAGCATGGAAAGCTCAATTATTTTTGGATTTTAAACCGGTATATCTTGCCATCTCCTTTGTGTTTTGTATCATGTTGTAAACACTTCAGGAATACCTACAAGTACCACACATTTTTGCTCTTGTGACAGCTGTATATATGAATTTCTGTTCATCTAGCATTGCCGGTCCCTTATAAACAGGAATAATTACAGCCGGATACTCCTTCCTGTGATTTATGAACTGTAATAGCATATGCAAGTTCAATCTCATTAAACTCAGAAAACTCATAATTTGAAACTTTGCCGTCATCAAAACAAATAGTAGAAGCTTTCGAAAAACATATCTATTTCTTTTATTATTCCGGTATCACCATTGTAAACTCAAAGTCCCTTTATCAACCGGCAGATGTTTTTCATTGTATACGAACCACTCTTTTTGGTAATTGTTTTTTATCTGCATTACCTTTATCGCCTTCTCTAAAGACTGTGGCATCATATTCTTTTTCTTTTTTGAGTTACTTGCGAGTTTAAGTTTGTTTTGTAAAACAGATTTAAACAGCTTCCACTCCGAGGACCCTTTTTCTCATAGGTGTCATGCCTGACAGTTCATTTGTAGATGCTTTTCACATAAGAGAGTTTATCTCTTACAAGGGAAATAACTGAATCCATTACATGCTCAGGGATTGCTCTGTGATAAAAAAATAAAATCATTACTTTTTTACCAAGATCAATCTCTTCATTTGTCATTATCTTATGAGCATTTCTACAATATCACTTCCTGTAGATTGGCGGAATATCTTATTCAGCCTTACAACATTAAAGCAATTTGAATCAATCATGTCTTTTAACACTGTTCCCGGTCCTACACTTGGTAGCTGATTAATATCTCCAACAGAAATCAGTCTGGTTCCTATTGCTACAGCCTTTAAAAGTGCATTCATCAGGAAAATATCCACCATGCTGACCTCATCCACTATAAGTACGTCGGACTCAAGCGGATTGTCTTCATTTCTCTCAAAATGAGTGCCTATATTGTGAATTATCGCTGTTATTCGAGTGTTATTTCCAAAAGTCTGTGAATAGTTTTTGCTTCATATGATGTAGCTTCCGACATCCTCTTTGCCGCTCTGCCGGTAGGTGCCAGCAGCGCAATGCTTTCACCTTCACTTTCAAAGTATTTGATAATAGTATTTATAGTTGTAGTCTTTCCTGTTCCCGGTCCTCCGGTAATTATTATAAGACCGCTGCTTATGGATTCTATTACCGCCTGCCTTTGTAAGTCATCAAGGACAATACCTTCTTTGTCCTCAATCTTTAGAATTTTCTCTTCTATCTTTTCTATATCATACTTTGCTTTTATATTGATATCTGTCAGCATTTTTGCCACGGCAAGCTCAGTATAATAACACTGTGAAAGATAAACTTGAGTTTCTTCATTTTTCTTCACAGCGATTCTTTTTCCATCTGCATTTCTGAAAGTAAAGAATCAAAGTCAAATATATTTTCACCGAATAAATCAAGATTCAGCATTTAAAACCGTATCAGGCAGATATAGATGTCCGGACATCATGGCATTTGATAGAATATACTCCACCCCGGCAATGGCACGAAACTTGGAATCGGCTGTAATACCTACCTTTTTGGCAATATCGTCTGCAATCTTAAAACCTATACCGTCTATATCATCTGCAAGCTTGTATGGATTGGTCTCTATTATAGTATATATTTTACTTCCGTATTCCATATATATCTTTGCGGAAAGCTTCATGCTGATACCGAACTTTTGTAAAAAAATCATAGCATCACATGGACTTTTTCCTGTATCTGTTCCTTATGGATCTTTGCAAGCTTTTCCTTACACCTTTGACTTCAGCCAGTCTTTCGGGTTCTTCTTCCATCACTCTTAGAGTGTCCATCTTGAAACTTTTTAACTATTCTTTTTGCCAGTGCCTCGCCTACACCCTTTATTGCGGAAGATTCCAGATACTTTTGTATACTGTCAAGTTCTCTCGGCTCTATGATTTCGTATTCATCGACAAAAAGCTGCTCTCCATAGTTTTGGATGCAGCTTCATATTTCCTTTGCCTTTATAAATTCGCCTTCAGCGATATAGTTGAAGGTGCCGACAGGACATAGTCGTCATCATCGGCCTCACGCTTAGCACAGCTATAGCCATTTGTTTCATTCCTATAAATGATTTTTCGATATAGCCGATACTGTTGACATATTTTTTTAGAATCTCATATTACCGGTTCAATTCGATAAACTTACCTGTACCTATAGCAACAGCTGTCAAGGATTGTCAGCTATCACTGTATTGATACCTGTCTTTTCCTCAATAAGAGCGTCAAGGCACGAAGTAACGCACCGCCGGTAGTACAATACCTCTGTCATACGCCATCAGCTGCAAGCTCGGTGGTGTTCTCTCAAAACATTGTGAACAGAGTCTACGATCTGCAGTGCAGAGCTCTCTAGATGCTCTCTAAAGTCTCATCAGAGTTAACCTCTATAGTCTTTGGAAGCCCTGTTACAAGTTTCTACCTAACTTCCATAGTAAGAACCTCAGGTCTTCTGTATGCTGCACCGATATTAATCTTAATTTCTTCCGCTGTTCTCTCACCGATTAAAGGTGTGCTTCTTTCTCATATATCTTACGATGAGACTCATCGAAAATCGTCACCTGCAATCTTAATTGATGCTGCCCACAACAGTACCTCCAGAGATATAACCGCGATATCCGCTGTACCTCCACCGTATCAACTATCATGTATTTCCTGCAGCCTTCTCAATATCAATTCACTGCACCTGATAGCGGCAGCTACGGGCTCCTCAATAATCTTAACTTCTCTTGCACCTGCGAATATAGTTGCATCCTCTACAGCCTTCTTCTCGACCTCAGTAGCTTTCTGACGGGATACATACTGCAATTCTCGGCTTTCTGAAGTCTTCTTTCCTACAGCCTTGTCGATAAAAGTACTTTAACATCTTTTCTGTTATTGTATAATCTGAAATAACACCCATGACAGAAAGTCTTGCCATACAATATTTCCAGTGTTCTTCCGATCGTAGTCTGGCTTCCTATGGCCTGTATCTTGCCGTTTCTCTATCTATAGCTTCCCAACATGGCTCTTTTAAACAACAACACCCTTACCCTTTTATATAAACTAAGATACTGCTGTTCCAAGATCTATACAATGTCATTTGGATGTAAGCAAAAACATATTCTCCTCCAAACTACTTATTATAAATTTTAATGTAACACCTGTATACTATTCTACAACAAATAATGAGAATTAGCCAATATCAATATTTAGAAATAAATTATAAAAAATACGATATTTCTATGTAATGCGCTTTTAGAATAAAATTATGAGGCAAAAACTTGAAAACCGATCGTTGATTTCTTCTCTTTCAAAAACATTTACGTCACAAAAATCTTCCCTTTTAATATATATTTCAATATCAACTTTCAACTTCATCTCCTCCGTAATTTCTTAATGCAGAAGTTTGAAAACAGCCATTTCCAAGATTTCTACAAAATCTTTCCGTTTCCATTTTCAACATTTTGGCAGAAGCTCCCTTTGAATTTCTTTAATAAATGCCTTTGGCTAATATCTGTTAAAATCTCTTTTTACCTTCAAGCTCACAGATATCTACTCAGTTCATCTGTAGTATAGTTGTCAAATCTCACTCTAAAGGTACTCTTGATCACTGAGTTCGCCAGAAGAACTCATCCATCTCATCAGGATAACCTGCAAATATTACAATGGTATCCTTTACTGTTGTTTCCATCTCTGAACAATCATATTTATCAGCTTCATCAGCAGATCTCTCCCTTCCTTCTTCCAAAGTGAATACGCCTCATCTAAAAAGCACTCCGCCGCGCCTGAAATACATTTTTGTACCATGGGAGCTGTTTGTCCCACATACGTCTGTGCTCAGATCAGCTCTTCCTACCTCTATAAAACTCTCCTGTTATAATACCGATTTCTTTTCCAATCAATCCTACAATCCTTGCTACAGTAGTCTCTTTGCAGTACCCGGAGTTTCCGACAAATTCATATTCACAGTTATAGGCTCTAACTGTTTCTCCCTTTTCTTCACAGCTTTTCTCATCTTTGCAAATGCCAAAATCTTTTTGACCTGATCCTTTGCAGCCTTTATCCAACCAAAAGACTGTAATTCATCCATATAGTTACGCTTGCCACTATATCCTCAAAAATGTCTTGAGGATTGGACTGAAATTCGAGAAGGTCCATATTTTTCAAAAATTCATCTACATGAACTTCTATAATTCTTTTCAATAAGCTGCGTTCTGAGTCTCTGACACACATTCTCTTTACTGAGGGTTTCTGATATTAAGTTCAATATCGGACATCTCAAGCTTCTTTATAGATGTTATATTTGCTTTTTAATAGTTATAAGATCAACCCCCAGTTCCAGATTGTCCAATGAGGTCACTATCAACTTTGTTGCATGCAAAGTACTTTTCAATAGAGATGATAATATAATCGTAAATTCTTTTTACTTATATTATTATCCGCTTGCATCTCTACCTCTTCAAACACAACCATAAGACCATGCTTATAAGTGATTTAAGCTTTTGGATATTCTTTGCGGAAAAATCAAAGACAATACTTCAATATTACCGTCCTTTTTCCTCGACTATAATCACACTGATAATCTCAACCTCCATATCTCCTTACATTGCCTTAAAATATCCGGAGATTAGGAATCATATATATTATGTCATCATCTATAAAATTTATATTAACACTTTTATCAACAACAGCTGCTCTCTTCTCTCTGTAATTTTTGGCTTTATCTTCAAAACATACTTATCGGAATCACCTCATAATTGTTGAAAATCAGTCAAACTCATCTGTGAAAACCTCATTATCTGAATCAAGTATATATGAGTTTTTATAAGAGCTCACCCGAGTTCATTACGATTTCAAATCAAAGTCTCGCACTACTTTTAAAGCACATTCCATAGGTCATAAACCTGTCACTGACTACTACCTCACCATTAAGTCATCTATATATTCTATTGAACTTGAACTTTAAATATTCTTTACATGTTCATTTGTTTTATTCATTGCTATACCTCTAAAAATTATTTTGTTACTGTCGCAGTCTGCTGACTCTTCCTAGCATACTCACTTTTCTCAGCATGATCCTCCATCGTCGGCCGTCATTTTGTATCTGCAGTTTAATTTTCAAAGGTGCAGAGCAGCAGCCATTGCCTTTAAAAGTGTGACACTTTTACCCCAGGTGGTACAATTCATTCTAAAAACAATGGCTAAAATAATTCAATTAAAGTTTTACCCAGATATATTAGCACTATATTTCATTAATACAGTACATATTATTACGTGTAAAATAAAATGATATTTTATATGGTACATTTTGTTGTATAATTATTAAAAGTCAATCAGAGTAAATTCGATTATCGGGAGGATGCATATAGGATTATGAGAAACTGAATCATTTAGAAATATAAACAACAACTTTTGCAAAAATTGCTTGGTATAGAACTTACCGAACTTTCAAGCTAGACTGTGCCAAAGCTGAGTGACACAGAACTTTTAAATCCATGGGCTCAATACATGGTGCTGCCTTTGTACTATCGCCGCTACACAGCGGGCGAATGCCGCCACTAGATTCCTACGGGCATACATGTACCACAATTGACGGAAACTTCCATTATCTGCGTGCGGGGATTAAACACAAGAAACATGCTACAACCACAAAATGAAAAGAAAGGAAAAATGCTCCGTCTATAACGTATCAGTAGGTCGGGGACGATGTCGAGCTTGCAGTCGGTATATTTTCATTTTATGTCGCTGAGGGAAAGCGATAAGAGATATAAAATAAAGTTTTTCATTCAATTAAACATTTATTAATTAATCTTTTCACTATACTTGCCTAGAGCTATCATATGCGAGTGTTCGTAATCATTTTACAAAACGTCACTTTTAATTATTTAAAGACCTTGTGTAATTTTATATTTTCTTTCTCAATATTGTATAACTCGTTGATATAGGCTCCTTTTGATGCTTGTATCATTTGCCCTCATAAACCTCAATCCTCACCATCGAAAATCGCTTGATAAGCCTTTCTACTTTACCCAAATTCTGTTGTCATCATATCTATATATAGATAAACTATTGGTATCCGCTGGCATTACTGTTACTGGTTGAAATATATCCACCTTCAGAACGTTAAATCTCAATCACTTGCACCCGGGTCAGTACAATCTGAACAGGGTTTCATTATTTTAAAGTAACCTATACCACTATGAAACCATATCTCTATCTCTATTATCAGCTCCTTACTACCATTTCCATATATCTATAAAATCGTAAACAGGATCAGTGCATATCCAGCTTCGTCAGTTTCTCCATTTATCCTCACTGGATGCATACTTTTCCATCTGTACTGTCGCTTTTTCAGTACCTGCATTTTGTTTGTACTACTCATTTTACAGTCCATGCCCTGACCATTGTTACACTGTAATGTGTCAGGTGTAGTAGTATTGATCCTTTAATACCTGAACCATCAAAGTGGCCTACTCAGCTATTCCGTCAAATTGCGTCTATCCACTGCCATGATGACGTGCCAGGTAGCTGATTACCGTTATCCATACCAGCAGCAGTATTTTTACCCAGTACATATGCACTATTGTCATTATGGCTGAAGGATGTTATCGCTGCTGCTAAAGTGCTTTTCTCATCAGACATCTCGTAATATTATCACGTTACCATATTAATGATTATATAAATTTAATCTAAAATGATATTCATTCTATTTTAAGTCTTGTGGATAGCAAAATTTAAATTCTATTTATATAACAAGGACAGAAAATACTGTATAACATATTACACCCTTTATAAGATATTTTTATTTATAGACTTTTTCTTCATATTCTCATTAATAACATTAAAATTTCTCACTATGCCTTATTCCAAAAGAACTTTATTTAAATTGCTATCTAAAATAATAATAATTTTCTAATAAATGTTATTAAATCAAAGCTCTACTCAACAGGAACTTTACTTTGTTTAAAAATGTACGCAAAAAATTTTTCAGGACGAAAGTTTCCGCAATAAAATTATAAAACTCTTTACGAGCGTCATCTTTTGAGGCCGGTAACCGCTCCGGCATAAATGTACTAATATCCGATATTGACCCAAATGGATATTTTAATAAAGAAACTTCCATCACCTCGTAAGCCACTCTTCACCATCCTCGCACCCTTATCATTGCTATCGAGATTGTTTCCTTATAGTTTAATACTCGCTGGGCATCCTGATATTCTCTTCTAATAATCTTTTATTATCCTTATACATACGTAATTGTAAATCTAATAGTTTGATTATCATCCATAGCTGCTAAAGCTTTTCCAAGTTGCGTCTGGATCATATTCATATTTATAAAAGCTTTCTTTCCCATCCTCTTCATCTATGGAACACTCACGCCAACAATTGATAATTCTCATCAAACTCTCTTATAAATGCCATACGTCCCGCTGACTTTCTACTGTCTTTCAGACATGGTGCTATATATCTCGTTCGGAAATCTCTAAGTGCACCGTCTCATCTACGCCTTAGTATCTCCAAACGTACTGTTGGTTTCCAGTTCTCATATCATGTGACGTACATCTTCCAGTGCTAGAAATAACAATGTTTTAACATTTCCATATTTATTCGAAATATTCGATTTGGGATGTGTGGCCTATCTTTCATATCCACTCATGCATATGATCCGTCATGTGCTTTATATACTGTTGAAACATTTGTTATCAATGTATGTATATACTCTCAACATAAGCATTTTGTGTATATTCTGTTATAGAGATAAATACTAGAAATACCTATAAACAGTACCTTTTCAAAATCTTGCATTTCAGTGACTGTTCTCCTTTGTAAGCAGATACATATTGGCGATTCGCTGGTATGACAGGTAATTAATATGCGACCACAATTTCTCTTATAAACAATGCTTTAACCTAGATTATTGCATGACAAAATCTATAAAAGTGAGTGAAATTCAAAATTACGAGTATATTTTTAAACTTATTGTTGCTGGTCAATACTTATGACACTTTTCGTTTTGAATTTTGTTCTGTGATCACTCAATTTAATATGCAGAAGAATATTTTCACCTAATATTACCATATCCATATAATCAGAGTACCACCATGCCCTTTCCTACTCGTCTTCGCTATACGCGCTCGCATCCTCCCCACTTGAATAAAATGGGTCATTAATCGAAATCTCTTAATATAATTTTGCTCATCATATATCCGTCATCCAGGTTTTATTAATCCCGTCCAACGATATAAGCTGCTGGAGTTAGTTGCTGTGGTTACTTATCATGTTTATCTTCGGTTTTTCTTCTACTGTATGATTATGATGCTTCCATAATCTGTAACTTATCTATTGCGGTTGTATAGCAAAGTCATCTGATCCTAAACTTCCGGAATATAAGTTTAAAATCTTTCAAAACATCAAATACTTTCTCTCGCCGGTTTCATCAAACATATTTATTCATATCATCATCTTCAGAAAATCGTTATTTTATATATATGAACCGCTCCATCTGCTGCAACCGAATAGGTCTGTGCTTTTCATTTTCCCTCATCTGACCTATTTATCCCCATATTTGTTCAAGAATATAATATAATCAAATTTTCTATAACCATCTAAATATCCATTACTATCAAATGATACCATTTACCATTGATATGTGACCAAGTATCATGGATAGCTTCATCATCATTCCATACCACTGCCACTCTTTAGGACCGTCAAATTTCCTCTCCTGCAAAACATTGATATTAATATCATAAAGTATAAACTAAATACTGCACAAATTACCAATTTAATTTTTCATCAATTTCCTTTCTATTATCTATGCTTTCCAATATTCTAATTTTTTACACTTCTAGTCAAAGTATCTCTTCATTATCTAATATATAAATATATATTCACCTCGCTATAAAACTTTGCATGACCTCATTATATCCAATTGTTACCTTTATTCATTTCACCATGGCCATAAAATATCCATAGCAGATCTCTTACGTCTATACAACCGGCTGTCGACCCCCTCATGATAGTTCCATGAATCATTATATGTCCACCAAAGCTGTATCCCAGGAGGCATCTTTACTATCAATGGCTGAGTAAACGCGTCCCTTGTAACGTGTTATTATTCCCTGTAAAATCCTATCCATCTGATATATCTGATAAAATTATATATATAGTCAAGTTATATTAATTATTTTTATAAAGTGAAGTGAAAAGTTTATTTCCACATGGGAACAAAGTGGATTTTAGTCTTATATCTATTTCCACTTCAGAAAATGTTGCTTTTAATATTACACTTTACTTTTTTATAACATGATCCTACCTTTATATTTACAAATGTTGAAAAATCAATCAACCACTTTGAGATAGTTTCTGCATGACCAAAGGAAAACAACAAATGAAACACCACATTCCGATTCACCAGCCGGTACATCTCAGTTATTCTGTAATTGTTGCTGATAAAATTAATCAACGACAATATCAAGTTTAAAATCTTTTACTTATGACTTATCAACTTTATATAAACTATAACTTGTAAAGTTGCGCCAAATCTGCAGTTATCAACTTTTCAGCTTAGAATTTGTGCTTTGCAATTCATCTTATTTTCAACGAAGATTGCAAAAGAAGCTTAGCAAGTTTCTGTTATCTATTTATAACTATTGAATATTAGATTATCACAGTCCAGTTGTGGAGCATCGCTTATGGTAAAAAGTATGCGTTATATTTCTTAATTGGAACATACGAATTAGCACGATAACGCAAAACATCACCGGTGATTTTAACTCTTTGCCTCTACTTGGTGAATATTTTGTCGGACAGATAAGATCGCCGGCAGCGCCAAAACTTCACCAACTGACCCAATAAGTATCTCCTTTTAAAGTTCCATACTTTTTAAATTCTTGCATATCAGTTTCATTACTTGAGCCTGTAAGATCTCATTATGGACATTAGATTGTCCTTGCTACTACATTGTTATAAATCATAACGACACGAACGTTTTCACTATCCTACTATCTTTTAAAGTATACAAAGCATAGGTAATTAGTGCTTTATCTGCGGAAGAGAGTTTCTCTTTTTTTTATTAGACCAGACTGTAGGATTATTGTCATAAAAATCAAATGAGTTGCTTATAAATAACATATAATCCTTATCATATTCATAAAGTCGCCTTAAATTCCCTCATCAATCCAATCGTTGATTTACCCCATAATATCGGTGTTGTAATGATCTTAAAGGATAGCCATAATCAGTCTTATAATACCAATATCCTTTCCTCATTCACATATACCCATTCATTCCTTGCGTTCACCGTTATCTTTCAATCCTCCATCATCTTTTCCAGACCTTCTCGATTGCAAGGTCACGCCTTTTCTGCATTACAAGTAATGCTGCCAATAACATAACATAATTTCTCGAAAACCCTTTCTTTGCTTACATATGGTACTGATATCAAAATCTTTATCATACCGCCTATATTACAAACAAAGTTTTCCTTAAGACAATAGGCAACCTTAAATCTAGTATTTTATCTTTAATTAACTCGACTTTTGACGAGCAGTGTACAAAATTTATACCGTCACCTCAATCCAACAATGTCCATATGAACTATGTCCTTCTTTGTATATCATGTTTCTCTCTTTATTTATATAATAAAAAAATAATGAATAGTATATATTTTAGTTGCTATTATAGGTGAGTCCACCCCATACTAACTTATCATTACCATACCGTCAGCACACCTAATTTATAGCCATCTATTATTGTATTCAGCATTTTCCTCCACTACCGTCCGTGGCGGTGCTTAAATAATACCATTTTCGATACTACTTCCAACCGGTGACCATCTTTCCATTGTCACCTTCATCTGTATTCATGTGTCCAACTTCCATTTGTTAACAACCTGAACATATATCCTTGTGAATCAAAATACCAACTGTTGTTAACAAGCTTCCTCATTTCTTGGATAGGAACCGTCTCCTATTCTTAATCCACCATCCTTTGTTATCTCTTTGCCATGATTTTGCCTGCGGTGAATAAGTTGAATTCGAAATAGCAGAGCCGCCACCGGAGCCAGCCTCCGCCCTCCACCACAGACGTGAAGCCGCCTCCGCCACCTCCGGATGATGAACCTCCTTTACTTTCTTTGTAGTATCGGTTACCGTATTTCCTATATTATTTCGGTATTACCTGCATTTGTTCCGACAATATTACCGTTTCGATATTTGAATTACCACCTGTATTATTTCCACCACGGTTGTACCCGTATTATTTACCACAACAAGCCGGAATTAGCTGTATTATTACGAACTTCCAGTATTTGGCAGATATTGTTATTGCCGTTTTGTTCCATTATTATTTCAATTAATTTATTGTACTAGCAATTATAACAGTATCTGAGAGAACATTGCTGCAATCACCTTCAATCAACAAACCATACCCCTCTCTATAGGAGCTTGCAGTCAAACGCCGGATTACTCTTCGACTATCCGAGCTGATACCATATAGTTATCATCTGTCTTAAATCAACCGTACATTCTATCATGAGGAACTCTTTCAAAGAGACATTTGTGCGGATATTCCCATAAATATATTCTTATATTAGTTGCCTTGGCTCCGGTTATAATACAACTTTAGAATCTTATTTACAATTCTATGTTCCCTCAGTATCATTGTTTTCTTACCAGCTCTCACTTGATTAAATGCCTTCCCAGCTGTAAATATTTGTCTATTGCTCGAATACCATACCATCATATATTTATTATTGTATGTATTCTTTATTAGAAATGTTCAATCCAACTGCTCTCAAGCCCAAATCAAGAAGGCAACAAAATAGGCGAATTATAATCATAAAAGGTATATACCGTTGCACCACCATGAACGGTCGTAATACTTTTATACATCAGTTTTCATCAATTATGAAGTAGCATTATCTTTAAATCATTTGCACCTGTTTCTTCCACATTTGGAAGATCATGCACTAGATAGAATAACATGCCTAGATTATTAGATAATATTGATAAATATTATTGCCGCAGTAGTATCTCCGTTTCCACATCATGAATATCCTGAATGTTTAGCAACAAATCTATATCCTGCCATTTCCACTATGTACCATCTTTGATTATCATTTCCTGTACATAGTCACACAACACGATCTTTTATTGCTATATGAATATATCCACCCTAATATATAAAAAGGAGTTTCCACCTTGCTTTGTTTTACGATAAACTATCATCACTTGACGTTCAATGTCACCATAGTCACATTTTAATAATCTTGCGA
>BNJU01000536.1_pt1 | contig 33169 bp, 47 predicted proteins | sample 8539281 | NCBI WGS metagenome assembly BNJU01 (sample SAMD00202456, study PRJDB9452) | human saliva metagenome | isolation source: human saliva | place: Japan
AATCTGGTTATATCCAAATCCGTCCATATCATACCACCTATTTATGCCGCTTGAAAAAGTACTTTTTTTGTCGACCGATAAATAAATGATTCCGACAATGACAATATTTTTTTATAATTTATCCCTTTTTAGTCCATCAAGCCCTTATCTACAACATTGTCGACCTACCCACCCGTCTTCCGTCGAAGTACTATGAAATTTCCGACGTTTTAAATTTTTGAACAAACTATTTAATTTTATGCAATTCTTTTTAAACTCTTTATTTTAAAGGCTTTTTCTTACATAAAAAAAATATTTTTAAAAATTTGATAAAAAAATTTTTAGAGTATGTTATAACCATAGTGCTTCATAGTACTTTAGTTTTAGGAGTGTTTATGGCTTATTTTTTGAGAAAAGAAAAGAAGAAAAAAGGTACTTATCTTCAGATGTATGAATCATTTTGGGATAAGGATAAAAAGCAACCAAGAACAAAAAATGTAAAATCTTTTGGTTATGTTGAGGATTTGATTTCAGGTGAGATTCCGGATCCGATTAAATTTTACGTAAGCGTCAAGCTAAGTACACATAGAGCAAAAGTCATAGAACTAGAACTTATTATTCTAATCCTACGACTTTTTATTTTTACAACTCTCAGGAATCTCATCTGACCAAGGTACTAAGAGCGAAGCATCTCCACCTGACTGTATGGTATCAAAAAAACAAATGTAAGATATTTTTGTGGTATCAGGTTATTAAGTATTGCACTTTGAATTATACTATATATCAATGTAGATGCATTAGCTCCGTTAGGTGTATTCGCAAATAGCCAATTAGACCTACCTATAACAAATGGCTTCACACTTTGTTCAGCAAGATTATTACTTAATTGTATTCTTGCATCCTTTAGAAAGTTCTCTAAGTACTCTTTTTTTGATTTATTGCATAAGTAATAGCCTTCCCCATTAAACTCTTAGGAAGGATTTTTTTGATTCTATTTGTGAAATCCAACTATAGAACTCGTCAAGTACTTGTTTGGAATTGGTTTTTCTCATTTCCAGTCGCTTTTCCAATGTAAGACCGGATTCATCTGCCTTATCTTCCAAGCAGAATAGTTTCCTTAGATAAGCCTCCCCTTGTTTTGCATACTCATTACTACTATTAACTTCGTATGCTTCATAGAACTTTCTCTTTGCATGTACAAGGCATCCGCATAAGGTCTTATCCATAAGCTTTTTATATCCGGTGTACCCATCGCAGTGAAGGTAAGTTCCTTTCCAATCCTCAAGAAACTTTTTAGCATAGTCTCCGCTTCGACCAAGGGTATATTCATACAATACTGCAGGATGTGTATTGTATTTGCTTGTTCTATACACCCATACATATGACTTGCTTCCTGCTTCCTTTCCGGGTTCATGTAATACCTCCAGGACAGTTTCATCTGCATGGAGTAGTGTCTCATTTAGTAGACTAAGCTTTATCTGCTCGTATATAGGCTTTAGAAGATTAGCTCCTTTTATGATCCAATTAGATAAATTTTGTCTTGATATCTCAAAGCCTAATCTTTTAAACTCTTGCTCCATTCTATATAGCGGTAGTGCAAGTGTGTACTTTTGATTCATTATATAAGACATAAAACTTGGTGATACTACACTCTTTTTTAATAAGAGCTTTTAGGATGAGGTGCTATCTTTATAAAGCCACTCTCTCCATTCTTGTCACAGTTTCTGCAACTATAAACATAAGTCACATGCTCTATAACCTTAACCTCAGCAGGGACTACCACCAGTTCTTTTTCTTATCTCTTTCTTCATAACTGTAAGAGGGCTGTGGCAGTTATCACATACCTGTTCACTTTCATCTAATTTATATTCAACTACCTCAACAGGAATGTCATTAAACTTACTTCCCTTTTTAGCTTTTTCTTCTTTTTATGCTCCAGGTATAATACTTTCCTGTGGTGGCTCACTTTGAATTGGCTCTCTAAATGTTTCAGCCTCATTGAAGACATCAAAAAGAAAGTTGTCCATCAATAGCTTTTTCGCTTGATTTGCCAAATTTCTCTTTTTGCTTTTTAATTTCAGTTGCTCCATATACCAATTATTTAATTTATTTAACTTAGCAATCTGTTCACTCTTTTTCTTTTTTTACTTTTTCTAAAGTCTCAATCTCTTTGTCCTTTTTCTTTTTTTACTTTTTCTAAAGTCTTAATCTCTTTGTCTTTATCATGTAAGATAGCCTTAAGTCCAGCAATTTCTGCTTGCAATTCATCTATAGTTTTCATTTTACCGGACCTCCAAATCTCAAATATTTATGTAAAGATTATACTATAAAATCTATGGTAAATCCATTAAAATCAACACTTTTTGAAGACTTCACTACGCTTTATTTTTTTGTTTTATTCCCGGTGCCATGATTATATTTTTTTCAAGTCGTCTATTAATAAATCCATAGTGATTTCTGTATCACTTTGTGACGGCCAAACCACATGTCCTTTTTCAATTCTTTTAAAATGAATCCAAAATCCATTATCTTCCCATACAAGAAGCTTTATCCTATCCCTCGCATTGTTACAAAAAGCAAATATTACCTTATCTCTTGGATCAAGGTTGAAATTACTATAAACAATTTCAGCTAATCCGTTTATATTTTTCCTCATATCAGTAGCACCACAAGAAAGAATTACACGATAGTTGTCATAGTTAAACATTTATTTCATTCACCACCTTGATCACCTTTGCAAGTAGTTCAAGATCGGTATATCTATCCACTACAATGTTGACAGCACCTATCTCCATCTTTAGGGTCTTACCGGCTTGTGTTGTCTTGATTTCAATAAATTTAACATCCTTAGAGTGCTTTGATTTCTTATCATGTTTACTCACCCATCTTGTGACTGTTGAAATAGGTAATCCATTCTTCCTAGCCCAGCTTGTGATACTTAATCCACTATTTTTAAACTCCTCAATCAATTGCTCTTTTTCTTCATTAGGATATTTAGCCATAGGCACCTCCACATATTTAGTATAAGCTTATTTTATAGTGGAAGTGTATTTATTGGGAGGCGTACTTGAATTGACGCTTACGAACTTTACATTCCAATCTGGTTATGTTCAAATAGAATGGAAGGTTTTTAGAAGATTATTGTAGATACTTTACATTCCAATCTGGTTATGTTCAAATGAGGACTATACGGCACGAATTGCAGGGTTACTTGCCTTTACATTCCAATCTGGTTATGTCCAAATTTTTACTGCATACCCTTAAGCAATGAGAAGCTTTCCTTTACATTTCCAATCTGGTTATGTTCAAATAGCCTTGACGGTGAGCTTACAGATGAGGACGGCAGACTTTACATTCCAATCTGGTTATATTCAAATTCTGATGGCACATAATGCCCAGTTCGACCTTAAATTTACTTTACATTCCAATCTGGTTATATTCAAATCATATCCCAGTTGAATTCTATAAGGTCTAAAATCACTTTACATTCCAATCTGGTTATATTCAAATAATTATCAATTACAGCGGTCACCATGCTTTTACTTACTTTACATTCCAATCTGGTTATATTCAAATGATGCTGCCATCCTCTTGGCTCTGTCCCAGGACTCCTTTTACATTCCAATCTGGTTATATTCAAATCCTGTACCAGCTGTTCTACACCATCCATTCTGTTACTTTTACATTCCAATCTGGTTATATTCAAATTTGGGCCATCAGCTTTCTAAATATTGATGTGTTGTAGTTTTACATTCCAATCTGGTTATATTCAAATGTTTAAAGATAACAAGAAGATTCCATTCAATGACAATTTTACATTCCAATCTGGTTATGTTCAAATGCAGGTTTGCGAGCATTGCTACAAAGGGATTTCGCTTTACATTCCAATCTGGTTATGTTCAAATGATGATTAAGGAAAAAGAAATTATGTCAGAGAAGACTTTACATTCCAATCTGGTTATGTTCAAATCAAGTAGCATATCAATCCCTGCATTATAATAGTTACTTTACATTCCAATCTGGTTATGTTCAAATTGTGTTAAATGGGTATTCAAATTTAAACGATAGACCTTTACATTCCAATCTGGTTATGTTCAAATGCATAAGGCCGACAGTAGAAATGGCGTACATAGGCAATGTCATTAACTTAAGAGTAGTGAGAAAAATATTACCTGACTTCCGTCGTTTCTCTCAAAACCTAGTACTCTAGGTATCCAAGAGCATGCAGTTTTGAAAGAATTTGTCGACTTCAGCTTTGGTTAAATAGAGGGCATCAAGGTTACTAAAACCAACCAGTTTTTTAACCTTTTCGTTAACGGCCTGGTCTCTTGATATATTTATATATGTATTATCACCTTTATTTACCACCCTAAAATCACGCATAAAGTTAATCAAGTCATAAGAGTTTATTTTATTTTTTGAAGCACTTGATTTCTAATACTCTTAAAAGAAACAAGCTAAGGTAGCATATCAAAAAATGCCCATAGATTGTTTCTTTTTTCTGTAAATAAACAGGCCTAGCATCCAGGTATGATTTTGTAAGTCTAAAAGATTCCTCGATTTTCCATAGGCTATGGTATGTTTTATATACCTGTAATGGCTCCATATCTATCTCGGATGTCACTAAAAGATTATATCCTGCATATTTAAGATCTTCATCAATCTTAGATTTATTTAAATCTATTATAGGCTTTATTGTCTTGCCTGCACTATCTTTAGTTATAATGTCTACATATTTAGCACAATCTCCAAGTTCATCTTTAGCGATATTTTTGTATGTAGAAAACTTTGAAGCTTTATCGACCATTTTCATTATTTCAAGCCTTTGTTTCTTTGCAAGGTTAGGATTATAAGAGACGATACGCTTTTCTTTTACAGAAAACCTTGTAACACTCTCTTTTCCTGTTTCCGGATCAATCTCTTTAAAACTGTAATCAAAGCTGTCAATACATGATTTAAGACGAAAAGATATATTACCTCTTTCATCAGTGTAATTAGAAAAAGACATTTGTATCATTCTCAAGTAGAACCCATTTCTTTTCCTTTTCACTTAGATTCTTACCATGTATTGATTTTGAAAATATATAGCCGTCACTAGCTTCTTTAACTGCAGCCTCAAATATTTCTTGCACAATTAAGTCCTTTATCAGCCACCTGAATTGTCTTGCCTGATACGTTGTGTCGTTGCTTCATTTCTTCAATAACTTTTCTAATATATGGCTTTTCCGATTCATTTCCGGGATACATTTGCATGGAGACAGGTACTGAATCAACATCTAAAAAGTAAAGCCTGCCCTATTATCGGAGAGTGCCTATTCTCTTTTGAAGGTCCCTTTTGCTTGTCATCGCTAGGGAAGATCAATTTCAAAGTAATAATTAGTACAATCGAAAAAAATACATTGCTTAAATCTCTTTTTAAAAATACTTTTCATAAGAGTGATTAAACAAATCAATGTACTTCTTATAAGACTCTCCTATGAAAGAACACCCGTCATATACTTGGTCTTCAGAGATTGTAGAGCTGCCGTAAATGTAGGGAAAGACATGAGAGGCTGTCTTTGACTTAGAGCATGGTGATATAACCCTTGCATAAATAAGTTGCGTAATTAAGTCAAATACAGAGAAATGAAAACGCATTTGAGAAGCAAGTATATCAATAGTTTCCTTAACATCAAGCTCATCAATCAATGAGTAGAGCAAGAAGTGTCCTATATTAAGTTCAACAGGAGTGGAAAATGCACGAGGACGGGATTCTTCAGAAAGAACTTTTTATTCTATTCTCGTTCTGCTCTTTTACGTAATCGCTATAAAATTTAATCGGATCAGGAATCTCGTCTGAAATCAAATCCTCAACATAACCAAAAGATTTTACATTTTTGGTTCTTGGTTGCTTTCTATCTTTATCCCAAAATGATTCATACATCTGAAGATAAGTACCTTTTTTTCTTCTTTTCTTTTCTCAAAAAAATAAGCCATAAACACCTCTAAAACTAAAGTACTATGAAGTACTATGATTATAACATACTCTAAAAATTTTTTTCAAACTTTTTAAAATATTTTTTTATGTAAGAAAAAGCCTTTAAAATAAAGGGTTTAAAAGAATTGCATAAAATTAAATGGTTTACTCAAAATTTAAAACGTCGAAATTTCATAGTACTTCGACGGAAGACAGGCATTGCTACAAAGGGATTTCGCTTTACATTCCAATCTGGTTATGTTCAAATGATGATTAAGGAAAAAAAGAAATTATGTCAGAGAAGACTTTTACATTTCCAATCTGGTTATGTTCAAATCAAGTAGCATATCAATCCCTGCATTATAATAGTTACTTTTACATTTCCAATCTGGTTATGTTCAAATTGTGTTAAATGGGTATTCAAATTTAAACGATGAACCTTTACATTTCCAATCTGGTTATGTTCAAATGCATAGAATAGACAGTAGAAATGGCGTACATAGGCAATGTCATTAACTTAAGAGTAGTGAGAAAAATATTACAAAAAGATAGTTTAAAAACGATAATTATGCTATACTTGTAGTGAGAAAAATCACGAGGTGTAGCATGTTTATAAAAATACTTACAAAAGAATATAGAGGTGAAAAGTATTATTATGCCAGCCTTGTTGAAAACAAACGTATTGATGGCAAGGTTGTGCAGACAGTGAAAAGCGAATCCGGGTGCAGTTACTGAGGAGCAGATTCCATATTTGAAGGCAGCCTATGCTAAGAAGAAACCTCGTCTTGTTTATGATGAGGATTAAATAATTGGAGGGCTGTAGTGAGAAAATCACAGAATAGACTATTAAAAGATCAGAATAATATTCTTTCAGATGTATTTCTTGAGGTATGTCGTGGTGGCAAAACAAACACTCTTGTCAGACGTAGAAAGATGCCACTAGAAGATTTAGTGTATTCTATGATTAATCGCAAGGGACCTTACTCTCAAAAATGGAGCTGCGAAATTATGTAAAACAACACATCCGGGAACAGAAATATCTAAACCAGGTTATCTAAAAGCAAAGGATGAAATTAAATCCGGACGCATTTAAGTTTCTTTATCAGGAACATAATAAAAAAATTTTTACCAGGATGAAGAGGTAGAACCATATACCTATAAAGATTCCTTATTTTAGCTGCAGATGGATCTGATATAAATATTCCTACAACTGATGAAACCATCGAGAAATACGGAAGTGCCTCAGTGAGAGGAGGAAAACCATGTGCTCAGATTGGGCTGGGATGTATTTACGACGTTCTTAATCGCTTTATTCTGGAAAGCAGTATTAATACTGTAAAGTTTGATGAGATGCGAGTAGCCCAGGAACAGTTAAAAGGAATAAAGGATACAATTGAAACAGATATCCCTATCTTGTTGTTATGGATAGAGGTTATCCTTCGACACCAGCATTTTTGAATTTTATAGATGATGGAGTGTATTTTTGTAGCAAGACTAAAAAAACAAGTGACTATAAGGCTGAACAGAAAAGAATTAAAAATCAAATGATGAGGGATGTCGACATAACATTAACAAAGGCTAGAAGGAGAAATTATATTGGCAAAAAGAAGAAACTATCATGATGAGCAGAGATTCCTTTTCAATGAGATTTGTAAAGGTGTGTTTAGATGATGGAAAGTCAGAAATTTTCGCTACTAATCTTCCACGGAATAAATTTCCGGAGGAATGCTTTGCAGAACTGTATCATATGCGCTGGGGTATAGAGACGACCTATGAAGTTTTTGAAAGACAGATTAAAAAAATCGAAAATTTCACAGGGATAAAATCAGTGCTTATTGAGCAGGACATTAACAGCACTATTTATGTTAGCAATCTTGCAGAAGATATAATCTGTGATATAGAAGAAAGTAGCCAGGAGCACCTAAAGAATGATTATAAACATACAATGCAGTTAAACCGAAACCTAAGTATCGGACTTCTGAAAAAAATGACCTAATATACATTCTTATAGAAAAAGATGGAAATAAAAAAAGTAGCGCTACTACAGGCATTGTATGATGAAATAAGCAAAAATGTAGTGCCGATAAGGCATGATAGACATTATCACAGAACTAAAGGACAGCTTGCAGCAAATTTCTCGAATACACATAAGCGAAGTTTCTAAACTGAATAAGCATTTCGATTTAAACTGGTGAACTATGCTCTTTTTAAGCTAATAATAGTAAAAGTGAAAGAAAAAGAGCATACCCTTATTTGCAAGAGTATGCTCCAAACGTTAAGTTAATGACATTGCATACATAGGTGCCTTTACATTTCCAATCTGGTTATGTTCAAATAAATTTATCAAGTAATTCTGTGATTTTATTTATAAACTTTACATTCCAATCTGGTTATGTTCAAATTTTTATCCACTGCCTGGAAAGCATGGCGCCATCTGCCTTTACATTCCAATCTGGTTATGTTCAAATCCTTTTGCATCTCTTCGATTGCAGTCAGTACATCCTTCTTTACATTCCAATCTGGTTATGTTCAAATGGCGGTTGGAGCAGGTAAGCTTATAGCATTGTGGGACTTTACATTCCAATCTGGTTATGTTCAAATACGGGTCTTATGAGACTTGCAAGCCCCGCAAAAAGACTTTACATTCCAATCTGGTTATGTTCAAATGGCCATACCGACCGTAAAACTGACAATAAGATTCCTTTACATTCCAATCTGGTTATGTTCAAATCAGTGAAGGCATGGATGAAGAAATTAAATATATGACCTTTACATTTCCAATCTGGTTATGTTCAAATTCACTTCGGAGAATGCAAAGCAGGTGGTTAAGTTTTTCTTTACATTCCAATCTGGTTATGTTCAAATCTAAGCATGAGGGCGATTCGGGAGGTGTTTTCAAAACTTTACATTCCAATCTGGTTATGTTCAAATCCTGTCTTTGTCACAGGCTCATTTTTTTATATCATCCTTTACATTTCCAATCTGGTTATGTTCAAAATAATTTCAAAAAGCTGCTGCTCCATTGCCCTTTGAGTCTTTTACATTTCCAATCTGGTTATGTTCAAATTGAATAAATCCACCCTTCAGAGCTGCCTTAAATTAACCTTTACATTTCCAATCTGGTTATGTTCAAATTTTTGCTTTATGTAAAAATGTATTTGCAACACACAACTTTACATTCCAATCTGGTTATGTTCAAATTTGATTCCGGCCTACTGACTTATATAAATCAAACCTTTACATTCCAATCTGGTTATGTTCAAATTTAAAATCAATTGGCTATCAGGCCTGCGATTTTTCCTCTTTACATTCAATCTGGTTATGTTCAAATTATGGTCTCAAAATATTTATTTGCAATCAAGTTTACTTTACATTTCCAATCTGGTTATGTTCAAATAAGGATACATACAAATAGATGTTATATTCTTATACTTTTACATTTCCAATCTGGTTATGTTCAAATAGGCTAATCTTATAGATGCGAACTATAAAAAGAGTACTTTACATTCCAATCTGGTTATGTTCAAATTCAAGCTCTTTATCTGTATCACGAATAATATCAGCCTTTACATTCCAATCTGGTTATGTTCAAATCGGTACAAAATAAATTGCCTGACCTTTGTATGATACCTTTACATTCCAATCTGGTTATGTTCAAATGCCGGTTTTTTTGCATGGCTTCTTTTTATAAAAATCATTCTTTACATTCCAATCTGGTTATGTTCAAATATCCAATGTGCAGTCCCACACTTCGTCTTGCTCTTCTTTACATTCCAATCTGGTTATGTTCAAATAATGTCAATGGTGTAGTTGGCACTATGGTTGATTACTTTACATTCCAATCTGGTTATGTTCAAATGAAAAAGACTGGATATGAAATTGAGTATTTGCTCAACTTTACATTCCAATCTGGTTATGTTCAAATACAGGGGACTTAGCATCTGTCTTGTCCCTTTAATCTTACATTCCAATCTGGTTATGTTCAAATGTGCGTGAGCCTGGCTCTGTGTGTGCCCTGCTTCCCTTTACATTCCAATCTGGTTATGTTCAAATTTGTCGCACATCACGATTCCGTATGCTTCTTCCTCCTTTACATTCCAATCTGGTTATGTTCAAATGAATCCGTCTGTGCTGACTTCCGGAGTTGCTTCCATCTTTACATTCCAATCTGGTTATGTTCAAATGACGATGATTGCGTTCTCCGATCTGCCGAGTGACTCTTTACATTCCAATCTGGTTATGTTCAAATTTCATAATTAATCACGGCCACCTTTAATGCTTTTAAACTTTACATTCCAATCTGGTTATGTTCAAATGCAAGCGGTACCGGGAAAATCAGAGGAGCAAAGTCATTTACATTCTAATCTGGTTATGTTCAAATGAATAATGGCAGGCGGTCCGACTAAGATAATAATTAATTTACATTCCAATCTGGTTATGTTCAAATAAAACCCTCGTTATTAACAGCTGACACCATGTGAATTTACATTCCAATCTGGTTATGTTCAAATTATACTTGTAAGCCCCATATCAGTATATATAGTATCATTTACATTCCAATCTGGTTATGTTCAAATCGTATTGGCCTGCGCCTGCGCTTTGGCCATCATATATTTACATTCCAATCTGGTTATGTTCAAATCCGTCCATATCATACCACCTATTTATGCCGCTTGAAAAGCACTTTTTTGTCGACCGATAAATAAATGACTCCTGCAATGCAGACATTTTTATAATTTATCCCTTTTTAGTCCATCCAAGCCTTTATCTATACCATTTGTCGACCTACCCATATCTTATAGCTATATTAGGTCGACAACGTATTTTATATAGTTATTTCAATACTGCAAAGATAATGTCATATCATAAACGGATCATCCTGCTGCAATCCTATTACATTTTTATCAAGCCATCTTTCATTTCTGCTTTTGAATATTATTACAGAGTCGGTACTTTTATCTATTTCCTTTTCAATTGATCCTTCAAGCTTAAATAAATCTGCATCAGATATTTCTCCTTCGAAAACAGATTTTTGAATATGTACAAGATTCTGCTTGCATAACTTAAATACCCTGTTCCATCTTTTTTTGTCCGTTTCCATCTTTACATATATCGTATACAAGTATTACATACATAATTACCACCACATTACAAAAAGCATCGTATTTTTTTCTCATCATACAGATGTTTTATCATCTTATAACACTCAAGTCTTATTAAGTATCTGTAGCTGACTTCTCTGCCAAGTTCCTTATGCATGATAGTTTGTTTTAATCTCTTATCATACTCTGCCAATATTATTTTAGAACCCTGTTCCGATAAATGCAGATAATCAAGTCCTTTCGAGAAATGTTTTTTTCTTTTTATTTGATTTTTTTATTTAATAAAGAAAAAAATCAATCTGTCTGCAATAAGCGGTTTAAATATTTCAGCAATGTCAAGGCTTAGTGAAAATCTGCTGACTCCCGGCTCGTGTAAATAGCTTATTGTAGGATTCAATTGTGTCTTATATATTTCTCCCAGTACTGTCGTATACACAAGACTGTTTATATATGAAATCAGAGTATTTACCATATTATCAGGCGGTCGCTTAACCCTAGTAGTAAAGTCCGTTTCCTGATCTATGATTACATTCCATTTACTGTAATATATTTTATGAATATTACCTTCAACTCCCATCAGCTGCTGTATGTTGTCGCAACTGTCTACTTCTTTCAGCAAATATGTTATCTCATTCATTGCATCCTTTACATCTTTTGCCGACGCAGTTATAGTAGCGAAGATTTCTATAGATATTATTACCTGCTGATTTTACAAACTCTTTTGCAAGTTCAATTCTTTTTTTCTTTATCCGTATAATGTTCAACCTGTTTTTACCAACAGCTTTCCGGAGACTTTCATTTCTCTCGGTACAAGACTTGACACATAAAAATCATAATAATTAAAAAAATGCACTATTATATTATTCTGTGCCAAAAAAAGTGATAAGTTTGGTATTAACCGTATCTTCACCGAAAAAAATAAATCTCTGAAATACTGTTAACAGGTATATCCTTTTTAACGCCTTCCTCACCGGTAAACCTCAAGGTGTTGTCTTTTCTACTTAACTCACCGTTTTTGATAAATATATAGAATATTTTTCATTTCCCCTCTTTCCTATATCATGCACAAATCAAAAGTATGCACATTTCTTACATATATTGTTGTTTAAGCATTCAGGTATATAGTCTGATTTAATTATCACCTTGATATTCTCAAGTATCTGCTCCAGCTTTTCTTCATCCTTTTCTGTAAGACTCACATCTACAGTCTTTTTTAACAGCGGATAATCAAGCTTTGCCTCAATATTTTCCACACCATATCTCTTTAAATAATACAAGTAATATTTAAGCTGCCAAACAGAAGCATCTTCGATTTTCCTGCTCTTCTTTATTTCATGAATTACCCCTGAACTCTCTGCAAAATCTATATTTATCTCCTCATTTATCATTATATGCTTTTCGTTCAGATGAGTATGAATTACTGTCTATAAATTTTTCCTATCTGTACAAAGCTCATTCTCATCTTCCATTGCTATATCATTATGAAACAGCCAAAGCTTTCTTCTACATACAAAATAATAATATATCATTACTCCTGTGATTTTTTTCATACATCATAAAAATATACTGCCACTGCCCTCTTTTTCTTTTTATTATCCCATACTCTTTATTATAAACTCGTGTGGAAATAATAATTTTCTCATTATCCACCACACAATAGTCTTTATCCTTGTCCAGTTCTTTTAAGCTTATATTTAAAGTGAACTTTCTAAACTCATTTTTTTAAGCGAAGTATATCTACCCTTAGTCTCTGTTTTTCCTGCGTACTTTTTGTCCTTCCTATAAGTTTTTCTTTTTCTTCAATTTCATCAATTATCCCAATAATATTCTCCTGTTTATCTTCATATATTGACTGTGGAATAACTCTTCTGCTGATTATATTTCTAAACTCCTTGGTTACTTCATTAAGTTTCTTTGAGTCAGGTATTATATCCACAAGGTGCTTATACATTCTTTTTATATTCACTAAGATATTCGGTAAAAAAATACTGCTATACATCTTGTCATATTCCTCTATCTTTTCCTTGGTAAAAATAATTCTCGATCAGCTTATTTTTTTATCCGCCTCGGAAAAACAGTCCGTTATTATTTTCTTTCTCCCATTCAAGTAATGCCGCCTTGCTGAGTTCATACAATGATTTATATATAATTCCACCTGAGGTATATGCATTATTATCACTGTACTTTATAAGTAAATTTTCATCTATATCAAGATATACATACGAATTAAATTCATCTACAGACTTTAATCCCTTTCTGTTACATCTTCCAAGTCTTTGTAATAGAGAGCTCAAATCAGATAATTCTGTAAATAAATAGTCAAAGTCGATATCAAGACTCGCTTCAACTACCTGTGTAGAAATCCAAAGAACTCTTTTTTTACATTTGCTTTCACCGTCCTTCAATATAGCATCCTCTTTTTCACTTCGATGCTGTACTGTGAATTTTGAATGTAGCAAGTTCATTTCTATCTCAATATCATTTTCATCAAGCCATGACTTAAGTTCTCTGTAAATACTTTGTGCTTTTCTTACCGTATTTACCACAACCAAAAGCTTCATACTTTCCTGATGATATTTATGCTCTATAAAGTCTTTGATATCATCTATATTGATAGTGCTGTTTCTTAGGCTTACTCTATGTCTTATCTTATCATTATAAAAGGGCTTTTTTTCTTTATATTCTATTTTTTTATCTATACCCTCTTGTAACAAATCTTTTATAAAAGGCGGCAATGTCGCTGTAGTAATTGCAAACTTGCCTCCCACCATATCTATAAGTTGTAAAGAATATATAAGGGTCGCCAATATATCAGGTGAATATGCCTGTATCTCATCTATAACCATTTTTGAATAGCTGTAAGTGGCAAGCTGTAATTCATAGGAACAATATTTAAAAGCAAATCTGAATACCTGATCCGGAGTAGTTATTGTTACCGGCAGTGACATAGCACGGGTAAGTCCATAATACTCCCAAAACTTCATGCTTTCTTCAGTTTCACTGCTTACTGTAGCAGGACTTTCGTCTTCTAAATATATATTTTCAAGCTCACCATGAAGCAACCCAAGATTTTCGGTATAATCATCTTTATATAAAGTATTCTTAATTCTTCTATACATTGCATTGATTGCAGTTTTTAAAGGAAGCACATAAAAAAACCCTTATTATTCCCTATCCACAAAAGAAAGCCTCTGTTTTTTCCCAGTTCAGTAGAACCTATCAGTATTAAATTACTGTCTGTATTCTCTTTTTGCAAATCTCTGCATCTCATTCCAACCGTCTGAAAAATCCCTTACCAAACAAATTCATCTTTCAGCTTTTTCCAATCTGCTTTCCAAATGTAAATTCGGCATATCAATTTTTGCTATGTGCACTTGCCGCATAATCACATTTATGTAAAAAAACCTTTTACAAGTATTGACTTCTTTGATGGATTAGTTCTAAGTTTTTTTAATTACCGCCAATTCTCTCAAGCCTATATTTTTTTAAAAATTTATCTCATCGTCTTTAAATACTTCAGCGGATATGGATTTCAGATTTTTCACTTATCAAGTCTCTTTTATCATCTATAACATCAAAATTGTCAACATAATTATGATGATTTAATATAGCATATAGAATTATATTCCTATCTTCTTTGCTATATTCTTCAAGATAATTCTTTGCCATATAAAAAGAAAGAATATTATGCCCTATCTCCTTGTTCTCATCCATTTTTTTACCTGACTCAAGTCTTCGCTGAAATAACGGATTTACTTTTGCAAAAATCATGGAATATACAAGCCTCTGTAATTAAATCAATATCCTCTATATCAACTATATCTTTTTAATTCTTCAAGTTTTTAAAAAGCAGATTGTTTGTATGTTCATAAATTGTCTCATTTTCTTTTTGCTTTATATTTTTTTATAAATCTCTACCAATTCATCTTTTATTTCCATCTCATACCTCCCTTTTTTTGTACTTAAAATGGACTTAAGCTTATTATATTCATTTAAGCCTAAGTCCAAATATCAGAATAAATGAATCAAATCCACTTATAATAATTTATTATCTTTATTACAAAACCCAAAAGTTTCTTGGACTAATGTCCCGTCAGATTTACATTCTCGAATAATACACATTGACGCAATTTTTTTCATCAACATTATTCAAATTAGAATCAAAAATAATATATTTCCGAATAATCTCCTCCTGACGGTGTATTACCTATGACTTTTTATATTTCATAAACCTCACATTTTAATTTAAATTTACTATATACTTTCCGTCAGGATCATATATATAATTTTTTTGTCTCTCCCCTATTCCTATAATTGAAGAAAAAAAGACATGGTATTTTTATTAAAAAAACTCGTTTTTCCCTTCGATTTTATAGTCCTTTGAAACATAGTATATTGTACCCTTTGCAGGCTTTTTGTGCCTTCTCTTGCAAGGAAGTAATCCCCTTCTTCAGGATTTTTCTATGTTTATACAGTCAATATTTACATACATGGAATAGCCGTCAGATAATTCATACTCGCCATCTAAACCTTGGCTAAGTTCAACTTCCTTTATCTCTAAAAGTTCTATAAAGTCCTCACTTCTACCAAGTGAAACTAAATTGTTCTGATTTTCCATTATATCCTTTAATACCTCTTCATCGGAACTTATATGAATAACCAGTTCAACATCATATAGCACTTCCTGAGTCTGAACACTTTTTAGTCAATGTTTTAAAAATGGCTTAAAGGCTCATCTACTTTTTTGAAAAAAACTCTTTCTTATAATCAACTTTCAGCGTCTTTATTTCTGAGTCTTTTTCATCCATTGCTTTTTTTAAGTTCCAAGGCTTCATCAGATTTTGCTTCAAGTTTACTTAGCCTATCCTTTATAAGCTTTTTTTCTTCCTTCCATGCCTTCTCTTTATCATCAATTTGCTTTTTAACCTCAGTTCTTAGTTCAACTGCAATATTTTTTTATACTTATATACTCTTCCAGCTTATCTTCATCAAATATCTGTATAGTCTTTTTGTCTTTAAAGCTGTTGCCCTGAGATTTCAAAGCTTCTGCGACTTTAATAAATCCTGTATTTAATGCATCCGGATTCTGATTATATATCAGTATACTTCTATCATCTTCCAGATTATTAAGAAGAGCATGATTTACATAAAGCTCCCTTTTGCATATTTCTGTACTTTCCCTGCACGCTTACTTTCATCTCATGGTAGGAAGTGTAACCGCAGGCATTATGTAGAGCCCCTATAATTGTTGAAAACGAAGGAAGCGGATAGGTCATGCGATTGTTGACTGTTTCCTCTCTGGTATATGAAGCTTGATTTTGTCTAAGTTTAATTCTCAATGCTTTCATAATATTCATCCACCTCTTTGCTCAAGTTTGCAAAGAATTCATCTACAGAACCTGCATTAAGTTCGGCTTCTATTTCATTCTCATTTTCGAAGTTGTAGCCTTTTAACAAAGCAGCTCTGTATCCTTCTTTAAGCTTAGCTTTTAAATCTTCTTCTATCTTCAGTTTGTTTGCTTCTATATGAACCACATTTTCAAAATAATGAGTCTTTTTATCTCCTATACCGCCTACTACAAATATCGGCTCCGCATTGTCCATATTTCCTCTAACAACCATAGACAGATTTTTTATCGCATTAAGAAGAGCCTTTACTCTATATGCTCTTTCTCCCTTTTCAGCCTTGGTATCATAGTTTTCATCAATTCCGACCTTATCCAAATCAATGGTTATACTGTACCTTTTTAAGGACTTGTCATATTCATATTGATAAGGCATAAGCCCTGCATTTGCAGCTTTTTCCTGAATATTTATACCGTTTTCCTTAGCAAATGTCTGTGCCAGATACAGATTATTATGGAATCTTGTCTCATTTACAAACGGATAAAATGAAATGGCATCTGTAAGATAAAAAGAACTTCTTCTAATCTTTCTGTCACCTATCGTACTCATATAACCGCCCTCTAAGGCTCTGTTATTTGCTACATTTATATCCTTTGATACAGCCTTTTGATCCACTTTTCCATCCTGCTCCACTTTTAAATCGTCATAAAGACCGCTCTGTACCATTATGGCATTTTTCATACTTTCTCTTGAACGAATAGCATAAGCCTTGCCGTTCTTATATACCTTCTGAACACTTCCTACATTTCCAAGTCCCTCTCCATAGTTTGAAGTCATACTTGCTACCACTGTTAAAGTTAAAGCCTTATTTTTCATTACTCTTTCCTCCCTCTTGAGTATCATCTTTTCTTTTACTGCTTACAATAAGCGAATTTATAAAATTATATGCCAAATTTTTGTTTGCCTCAAAGTCCTGTATCAGCTTATGCATAAATACAAAAGGTACCTCTGTATATGATGACAACTGTAACATTATCTCAATAAAGCGACCATAATCTTTTTGAAATCAATGTGTTTGCAAGTCTCTGCTGATAGCCTTTGATTTTATTTTCCTGCCTGTTTGTAATAAAATATTGTACTACCTGTGATGCGGCAGCACTTGAGCCTTTAAACTCCGGTGTTTTTTCCATATTTCCCTCCCTTGTTTCATATATAATTTTATTAATGTAAATGAGACGGCTTAGACAGTAAGTATCAGGAGTATTTGAATCCGTGTTATACTCCACTTTCATCAGCCTTTCTATCAAATCATCCAGACTGAGTTCATTTAGTATACTGTTCGTAACCTCCCCCATTACATTGATATAATAATTTTCATTTACCTTCACATATCTTTTTAAAAAAACATTCTTCAAAGATTCTGAAAACTCACTGTCCTTTGATATTGTTTCAAAAAAATTGTGATTGCATTCTGTCTTACAAACATACTCTCATAATAATCTGTTTCAGTATTTTTTTATTATTACTTCAACATCGTAATCTATAAAGCCGGCACCTTCAGAGTAGCTGTAAAATACGGAATTCCATGTTTTTTTGTTCTTCAAATTTCTCTGAAAGAAAATACTCCATCTCATCATTGGCTTTTTAAAAGATAGTCTATGGATGTATTATTATTTATAAATACGGAACTTCCGCTTCTTGAGAAAGCAAAAGGTATAAAATCAAATTCAACTTCATCGTTAAATGTTCTTGAATCCTTATCAAAACAAAAACCAATTGATTTTGTCTTTCTTCCTGTATCTACACAAAATCCAAGCAAACGACATACATCTGCACTTTCACTCCTGTATTTTTGAAGTATTGATAAACTTCCTATATCCGCTTGTGGAATTACAAAATGTATTACTTATAAGTTCAAGTCTGTTTTCATCAACCAACTGTTTAATAAGTTCAGCATTTGTACCGTCAAATTTAATACCTTTAAAAACTTTCTTCATCACAGTATTGGCTGAAAGTTTCTCATTTACTTCTTTTATTGCCTCTTCTGTAAACTGCTCTCTACACAATCTTTTATAAACCACATTATGATGCATCTTATCGGAGAACCATTTTTCAGCAAATAAAAGATATTCCCTATCCCCCTCGAAATCTTTTCCATCATTATATACATCCTCAAAATTGTAATAAAGGTATCTCCCCTTTATAGTATATGGTATATTTCTGTCTTTAAAAAATCTTACCATACCGACAATAGCAGCAGAGTATCTCCAGTTCGAAGGTTCAATTCTACGGTTGTAATTGACGGAATTTTTCTTCAAATTCTAATATGCTAATCATAATCCCCCTTAGACAACCTGTTCTACCAGCCCGAAGCCTGAATTTCTCTTTGATCCCAATCCTGTTTTAAGTATATGATTAAGAATTCTTTTTATCACCTGAGACTATAAAGTTCCCTATTGTTACAGGTATTTTTAATCCCGTATACAGGTACTATAATCTTTTTAATCCGCTTAAGTCAAACTTCAGATTGTCAATTTCTTCATCCATATACTGAATATCTTCTTTTAATTTTCTTTCCAATTCTACTGCAAAATCACCGTCTTCAACTGTCAGATATCTGTCCTTCTTATTTTTCTCTGCTATGGCATTTCAAACATATCGGAGACAAAATTTTTGAATACTGCATAGTCCTCTGCTATATCGTTTTCACTTATCATCTTAATACTTTTAAGACTAATCTCATTATTATCTCCTATCGGAAAAAGCCTTATTTTTTTCATCATAAGCAAGCTTGAATAATAAATCAGTGCTGTCTGTTGTTCTTCAAACTTCAAGGTCATATTTACTTCATTACCCTCAAGTTCCATTTTTTTCACCTTTGAATACCGGCTTATTAAAAAGCTATTGACCACAAAAAGACTTCTTCTTTTGCACCGCTTTTTATACAGTTCTTCATAGAAGTATCCGTCCATATACGATGATATTGACTTTTTAAAAAGCTGATGATTATCCTCCTGTAATCACTTTTTTTATTACAGGATTTTTTTCAGTTCCAATTTTACAATATATTTCATACTCCTCCTTCTTGCAAAAATAATTCCAGTCTGGAACAATTCTATGTTAATTATGTAAAGATACAATAAACTTAAAAACTTTACATTACTCCATTTTACAATAAACTTAAAAATGGGAGTTAATTTATTTTTGATTATATCCTACTGTTTTTTTAAAATGTAAATAGCTACCTAAAAAAATATTTTTTTAATTTCTTCTCTCCATTAGATTTTTCTCCCTCATTGTACTATAATCATACTATAAAAATTCAGAAAGGACATTAAGATGAATTCAATAAAATCTTTCTTATCAAAAAAATCTTATAGGTATGCTTATATGCTTTTATTATTGCCTTGCCGGCTTGGTTTCTGGGGAAGAGATTTCCTATAATCGGAGGTCCGGTGATTGCTATTATTGCAGGTATGATTATTACGCTTTTTTGGAATGAGAAGGGCAGGTCAGGTGCCGGGATCAAGTTTACTTCAAAATATGTTTTGCAGGCAGCTGTGGTTTTTCTGGGGTTCGGCCTTAACCTGAGTGTTGTACTTCAAACAGGCAGACAGTCACTCCCTATAATCATATGCACAATATCCACAGCTCTTATAATTGCCTTTGTTTTGCATAAGCTGATGAAGATTCCCGGCAATATCTCAACTCTTGTGGGAGTAGGTTCTTCCATATGCGGAGGTTCCGCCATAGCGGCAACGGCACCTGTAATAAATGCGGATGATGATGAGGTGGCGCAGGCGATATCGGTTATCTTCTTTTTCAATGTACTGGCTGCACTGCTCTTTCCTGTTTTCGGAAAAATGATTGGCTTTGATACTCTAAGCGGAGAGGCTTTCGGCATATTCTCAGGCACTGCGATAAATGACACTTCATCCGTTACCGCCGCAGCCTCCACTTGGGACAGTATGTGGAAGCTGGGCACTCAGACTCTTGATAAGGCGGTTACGGTAAAGCTTACCCGAACTCTGGCAATCATTCCCATTACTTTGGTGCTTGCAATAATCAATGCAAGGAAGTCAAATGATAATAATAACGGTTTCAGCCTTAAAAGATCATTTCCGATGTTTATCATATTTTTTATTATCGCATCCGTTATCACCACTGTTGCTTTAAGTGCAGGTGTTCCTTCACATTCCTTTGCTCCTTTAAAGGATTTCAGTAAGTTCTGTATAATTATGGCAATGGCTGCAATCGGACTTAACAGCAATCTGATAAAGCTTATCAAATCAGGCGGCAAGCCTATTATACTTGGCGGAATATGTTGGATAGGCATTACCGCAGTAAGTCTTATAATGCAGCATATACTTAACATATGGTAAAATTAAACCCACCCCAACACTTGACATAGAACAAAAAAAGCGGCTGTCATTTGACAGCCCCTCTTTACTTTGTACTTATACCGATTTGAATTTTTTCATCCTGTGTGAGTGTTCTTCCTGCAAGTATATTGTCTACTTCCTTTGAAACTTCGTCTTCACTCTGTCAGGTGCGACACCGTCTATTGTGGACTCGTCCACATTTATTTTGCTGCTTGTCTTTCCGTCATCGCTTGAAAGTAAAACATCTTTTCCGTCAAACAAAAGCATCTTTGAAGAATCGTTTGAATTAGCCATTATCCTTGCATATGTGGATTCGGATGAGACTCCGGATTTTAAATCGATTATCTTTATTGCCTGACTCTCATGTGAGTTTGCCAATATCTTACTTCCGTCTTTTAAGAACTTGAATTCGACAGGTGTTCCGCTTCCGTATTTCAGATTATCCTCTACAACCGCATTGTACTTCCATATCGAATAATTTCCGTTTTCTCCAAAACCAACTACGGTATTTGTATCGGAATTGTAAACATAATATTTCAGATTGAGTTTTTTTCAAAATATATCTCATCCGATATTTCTCCGTTATTTCCGTCCAATATATATTTTTTGTATTTGACTTTACGGCAATCTTTTCTCCGCCTTCACTTTCATATATAACCTTGTTGTCATCAGGATTTATATACATATCTTTTCTGAAAAACTTCCTGCTTTGTAAAAAGACATCTTTATTATCTCGGCATCTGTAAGCAATAGTATATTTTTGTCCGTCGGCAGAATATACGGCGGACTTATACAGCTTATAAGAATCTTCCTGTGTAATAATATTTTTTTCAGATATCTTCGGTATAACATCTATTATACTTCCGTCTTTTAGGCTTCTTCTTATAACCCGGTCGTCAGTATTTGTATTCAATGTTATAAGTATCTCATGGCCGTCACCCTGATCTTTTATTTCTTTTAACGAACTTGGAAAGGCCTCATCGGGTTCTCCCTCTATAAGTACAGGTATTATCCTTTCTTCACCATGTAGGCCTTTAAATATCTCTATATCTTTTTGACACCACTCAGACAGCGGAGTTCTTTTTGAACATATGACGACCAGATATCTGCTTTGTGCAAGCGCTTCTTCTATAGATGCGCCAAGGTCCCTTGCTGCAAGTTCTTCCCTGTCACGAAATACCCTGAAAACAGGGCTTTTTCCGTCTTTATAAGACGCCTTCGGTGCCTTAAATATCTCTATCATTTAATGAACATATTTTGCTACGGTCTGATCCGGCTCCACATGTCTGTAACTTATAAAAGCGTCATACTTATAGCTGACTTCATTATACTCATATGATGCATTCAGCATTTCATCAGACGATGTTCTATGCTTCTTTTCTTTTTCCATTACATTCCTCTCCCAAAAACAAAGTAAACACCGATAACAAATCATACTCCGTATGGCATACATCAAACTTATCACCCGGCACTCTGTTCCAATCATCTATCAGACACGAATGTGTCTTTAGGTTCTCATCCTTTTTTCCTGCAAACAACTTTTCTATCTTGGTATCGGCATCATAATCCATTATACTTATAAGTGTATTGGGTGGGGAGCTTTGTAGTCATATCATTTGCAATGAACTTTAATAATGCATCTGTAAGTTCGTTTATACCTATCAATACTATATGCATTCTTTTTATATTTTCATCTATCCGCTCTGCCAATATTATATCTCCCATAGAATATAACGACTCCATACTCTTTGATATACTCTTATTCACAAGACTTTCACACATGATATTTCTTAATGTCAAATCTGTCTGATTAAAATGTGTAGTATCTATTTTTTTGAGATTTTTCTCTTTCATAGACAATCTAATCAATGTCTCTCCCATAACGCTTCTTTCAAATACAAGGATATGGCTTCTTAACGGCTTATCATATTTTTTTATAAAAATAAGCCAACACTCTAATTATATATGATTAGAGTATTGACTTACAATCACGGTTTATAAATATAAACTTAATATTTTATTATTCACGATTTACAATGTCTTTATAAACCTGTCAAATGCTTCCTGTCCTTCTTCATCCCTTTTATACACTCCGGCACATTCAAGTACTTTTACAAATACCTTGCTGATTTCCGCCTGAACAATGCTGTGAATGTTTTCTTTTTCTATATTGTAGTTGCTTATCCACTCATCCACCCAGTCTGCATGCTTTTTTAACACTTCATTGCTGCGGATATCCTTACCTTCAAGTATATACTCCTCAAGCTCTTCCATCTCTCTTTTCAGTCTGGCAGGAAGTACTGCAAGTCCCATAACCTCAATCAGACCTATGTTTTCTTTCTTTATATGGTGAAGGTCTGCAGAAGGATGGTATACACCCCAAGGGCTCTTTTCTGTAGTGATATTATTTCTAAGTACAAGATCAAGTTCATACAAATCTTTATGCATCCTTGCAATAGGTGTTATGGTATTGTGAGGTGTGCCGTCAGTCTCACTGAATATAAACGCCGCCTCATCACTGTATGCTCTCCAACTTGATAAAATGTGGTCGGCCGCCTGTACTATCCTGTCAATGTCCTTGCCCTGAAGTCTGATAACCGACATAGGCCATTTTACAATACCTGCATTCAAATCCTCATAACCTTTAAGTACAAATTTCCTGTCATAAGGCGCCTTTGCCATTGCAAACACATATCCGCCTCCCTGAAAATGGTCATGACTTAGTATAGAACCTCCTACTATCGGAAGGTCTGCATTTGAACCTGCAGTATAATGTGGGAAAAGCTTTACAAACTCAAGCAACTTCTTAAATACGGCTCTGTCAATTTTCATCGGCTTATGCTCTTTGTTGAAGATAATACAGTGTTCATTGTAGTACACATATGGTGAGTACTGTAAAAAGTAATCATCACCGTCCAATGCTATAGGAATCAGTCTGAGATTTTGCCTTGCAGGGTGTGAGAATGTTCCGGCATATCCTTCATTCTCCATGCAGAGTAAGCAACTTGGATAGCCTGACTTTTTTGCCGCTCCCGCTTTTGCAATATCTCTAGGGTCTTTTTCAGGCTTTGAAAGATTGATAGTAATATCAATAGGTCCATAGGATGTGTCAGTTACCCACTTTTCATCCCTTACTATACGGTCCACTCTTATATAGTTTGACCTCTTACTAAGCTTATAAAAATAATCGGTTGCAAGCTTGCTGTCCACACCGTATATTTCCTTAAACACTCTCCTTACTGTGGACGGCATAGGTGTCAAAAGCCCCATAATTTTTGTATCAAATAGGTCTGTCACAGTCACACTGTCATCATCTATAATTCCCTCTTTCAGAGCAAAGTCACACATATCCTTTAGAATATCAGCAAGCACTCTTTCTTCCTTGATTTCTTCTTCATGAAACTCCACCTGATTGAACAAATCAAGTAAACTGTTTGTCACAAATACTCTGTCATCTTCATCCACCAAATGCTCACATAAAGCATAATTCATAAGCTCATTTATAAGTCTGTTTATCATCTTGTTTCTAAAACGCTCCTTATATATTTTTATTCTGTTAAAACATTGTACAAGAGGTTTAACACCCCTGCAAAAACCATTACCGTTATCGGATTTTTATTGTATTTTATCAAAAGTACCATGCATACAAAAAATATCACAATCATATGCAATCTTATACTCTTTATTGTCAGCATATCAAGTCCGAATGCCTGCATCAGTATCTTCACACCCGATATTGCAATCATTGCAACTACAGCCGGTCGTAAGACGGCCAGTATCGACTGCAACATAGATATTTTTTTGTACTTCATATAAAGCCATGCTATCACGGTCACAAGTATCAAAGCCGGCAATATACAGCCTAAAGTCGCCGCCATTGCACCGAACACTCCTGCAATCCTTATCCCTACAAAGGTGGCGGAATTTATCGCAATAGGCCCCGGTGTCATCTGTGATATTGTAATAAGGTCTCCAAACTCGGCCGCACTGAGCCAGTGATGTGTATTCACAACTTCGCTCTCTATAAGCGGCATTGCAGCATAACCTCCGCCGAAACTGAACGCACCTATCTTAAGAAAGCTTATAAAAAGTTTCAGATAAATCATACGGCCTTCTTTCCGGCTTGTAATAAAGTCTTTATAACGCCTATAAGAATACACAGCAGTATAATGTATATTATATTTATTTTAAAATACAGACTCAGCACAAAAACCGCAGCCATTATTACAAAATTTATTTTGTTTTCCTTTACAATATCAAATCCCATCTGAATACTGACTGAAGCTATCACGGCTCCCACACCTGCCTGCATACCGTCAAGAAGATAAGCTATAAATCTGTTTTCTCTAAACAATGTATAGAACACCGAGATAAAGGATATTATAAGAAATGGCGGAATAACGGTGGCAAAAGTCGCCACCAACACTCCGATTATTCCTGCAAGCTTATATCCCACCACTATTGCACCGTTGACTGCAATAGCTCCGGGAGCTGACTGCGCAATGGACACCAAATCAAGCATCTCTTCTTCTTCAATCCAATGATATTCATCTACAAATTTATTTTTCATCAAAGTGACTATCACATATCCGCCACCGAAGGTGAATGCACTAAATATAGCGTTGAAAAAGCTTTGTAAGAACTTTTTTTATTCATTGTCCTTAACTATCTTATCTATCTTTTTTTAATTCCTCATCACTAAACTCTGTATTCTTTATAGCAGCTATGTTGTCAAGCACCTGCTCGGACTTTGAGGCGCCTATCAGTACCGATGTCACAATACCGTCTTTTAATACCCAAGCCAGAGCCATCTGTGCAAGGCTTTGCTCTCTTGACTTTGCCGTCTCGTTAAGCTCTCTTATAGCGTTTAATTTCTTTTCTGTAAGATTATCAGTCTTTAAAAATCTTCCGTCGGTTGCTATTCTGCTGTCACTCGGCACGCCGTTTAAGTATCTGTCTGTCAGAAGTCCCTGCGCAAGCGGACTGAATGAAATAATTCCCTTATTAAGCTTTACCGACATATCTTTAAGACCGTTGTTCTCAACAGTTCTGTCAAAGATTGAATATCTGTTTTGATTGATAATGAAAGGCACATGAAGCTCGCTAAGAATCTTTGTGGCCTGCTCCAATGTCTCACCGTCATAGTTTGATAGTCCGACATACAGTGCCTTACCGCTGTTTACTATCTGTGCCAATGCTCCACAGGTCTCTTCAAGCGGTGTGTTCTTATCCATTCTGTGGTGATAGAATATGTCCACATACTCAAGTCCCATTCTCTTTAAACTTTGGTCAATACTTGCAATAAGATATTTCCTGCTGCCGAAATCTCCGTAAGGTCCGTCCCACATGGTGTAGCCCGCCTTTGTACTTATAAGCAGCTCATCCCTGTACTTTCCCATGTCTTCTTTCAGGATAATGCCGAAATTTTTTTCAGCACTTCCCGGAGCCGGACCGTAGTTGTTGGCAAGGTCAAAATGTGTGATACCGTTGTCAAACGCCGTAAATATGATCTCCTTCATATTTTCAAGATTTGAGTGATCACCGAAATTGTGCCAAAGCCCTAAAGATACAAGCGGCAACTTCAGTCCGCTGTTTCCGCAGTACGCGTATCTCATCTTCTCATATCTGTCTTCATTTGCATAATACATAAAGATCTCCTTTCAAATCAATCTTCAAATTCTTTGAACATCATTATAAAAATATTTATCATTGCAAGTGCTGCAAGAAAAATTGCCTTTTCAGCCATAAGCTTTCACTGCAAAAATATCCTACCGTGGTTCCCAATATAAATACCAGTATACATGTATAGTAATAAAGTCCCTTTTCTATAGCGGATTTGTCCCCCGTCTTTATTCCGCGATACATATTCTGGGTTCCGGTCTTTAAATTACCTGTACACATGGTGGTAGCCATAGCTGTACCTCTTATCTTCGGAAATGTGGCAAACTGTATTCCCGATATCATAGATATTATGGAATTGGCAACCCTGTTCATTTCCTGCGGCAAAAATCCCACTAAGATAAATGCAAATATCTCAAACAGTACCAGTATCTGCCTCCAATGTATCATATTGATTCTTTCTTTTCTATACTTTATCATCTCACATATGCCCACACCTACAGCAAACGATACTATAGGTATCAGATAATTGACAGCTTCAAAAAACTTGCCCTCACATACCTTAAGTGCCATCAATATAATGTTTCCCGTCTCGGCATTTGCAAAAACTTTTCCACGGTTTATATATGAATATGCATCCATAAATCCGCCTGAAAGTGCCAAAAATATGCCGACCGCTATGGACTCTGAAATCTGCCGGTTCTTCATAGTTTTACCTCTTTATATATATCACTTTATTTTAGAACAAATTTCAAATAAATAAAAGCAATAAAAAAGTATAGCCGCAAAAGACTATACTTTTTTGTTTAATTCAAACTTGTAAATCCGTCAAGTGCTTTCTGTGCCTTCTCCTCGGAAGTACTGCTCGCTGTAATGATGGCCATAAAGTTTCCGGACTTGATATAAATCTGCTTTCTGTATACGGTGTAATTTCCGCTTGTATCCGTAGCGTTCAGTGCAATAGTCCCCTTACCGTTGAACCTTGCCTTATCGCTCTCAACGCTTACATTTACCATACCAGCAGCCTTATATTGACTTTGCAGCTTATCCACTACCTTTTCAAGCTCGGTCTCATTTTCAAAAGGTGTACCCATCTTCTCTATAACTACATTCACACTGCTGACACCCTTGCCGTTCTCACTGGTAGCATATACATCCATATATATACTACTGTCCGCCTCTTCCCTGTGACATACCCTGCCTGCTTAATAAAAAAATATCTCTCATCTGTGCGATATTGTCTCTGCTTTGCATCTTATAGCCGTTGGCAGGCGCATCAAACTTGATATTGAAGACGCTGTTGGTATATACATTGTTTTCTTTTTTTCCTCTGTAAAACTGTATATCGTCCTCCGCATGACTCTCTTCCTCAATTACCGCCGCCTGAGTTGTAGTCTCGGCTGTAGTAGGAACTTCGGTAGTCGTAGTCGCAACTGTGGTAGTCTCTGCCGCAATTGTACTTGTCGTAGTTTCACTCTTGGCACCGTTACTGCAGGCGGTCATCACCACTGTTAAAAACAATAAAAGGTATAAAAAAATATTTTTTTCATATCAATACTCCATGTAATATACTTTTTTTACATATAGTAAAATTTTTTTGTGATTGCTTTATGATAAAATATTACAACAATGTGATTAAAATGTAAATATTTTTTTAACCCGTCTTTGTTTTAATTGTTAAGATACTAATGCAAAAACTTAAAATTTACCCTTTAAAGCTTTTATTTTTGCCTTTGTAAACATAGCTAGCAACTCTTTATACTCTGCTCATCCAAACTGTTTACGGCTATTACCGCTACATGGTCTCCGGACTTTACAAATACCTGTGTATGGTACTGTGTTACACCGCCTGAAGTTAACTGTGCATTAAGGCATGGAGCATCTTCTCCCAAGAACTTTACAGTAGAACTTTCCACCTTGATATTGTTCTCGCCTATTCCCTCATTGTCCTTCTTTATTGTAGCTATATCCTCATCTATATAAGATTTGATATCCGTGTTGTCCTTCAAAACACCGAACATCGCTATTTTTGTATAACTGTCGTCATATGCATACATCTCCAATGTATCGTCACTTGACATTTCTCTCATAGCATTAAATTCTTCAGAACCTGCCATTACCATGCCGCCTGCCTTGGCATCAAACTTTATATTGAATTCATCATTGGTATATACATCACCGTTAAGTGAACCCTTTATATCGGCGGCGGCGACACTTGAAGTCTCACCCACACTTTCCGTAGTGCTCTCGGTGACAGTCTCGCTACTCTCTTCGGTAGTTGCAGCCGTACTCTCTACAGTACTTTCAGCTGTAGTCTCCGCCTTGTTTCCTTTACCGCCGCAAGCTGTAACAGACAGTGCGGACACCGTCAAAATACACATCATTATAATTCTAAAGTTTTTTTCTCATTTTTTTCCTCCTGAAATAATTCAACTCTTTTTATAGCCGATACTTTTCACATACAAGTTACTGCGCTTTTGTAAAGGCGTTCAAACAGTCTTTAACAACCTTTTCGTCTTTAGCATTTATAACTATAACTGATACATCCTTTCCTGACTCTAAAAATACCTCTGTATGATACTGTGTTACACCGTTTGCGGTTAACTTTGCATTTATACAAGGAGCATCCTGACCCAAAAATTTTATAGTGGTACTTTCCGCCTTAATATCTCCCGCACCCTCATTATCCTTATTGATTCTCGCTATATTTCCGTCTATATATGCCTTTAAATCCGAGGTTATATTTACAAGTCCGAATAATACAGAGCTGCTGTTTGCAGTGTCATGTGCATACATCTTCAATGTATCATCATGGGTCTTTTTTTGCACATCGCTAAGATCCTCGGTACTTACCATCTCCATATTTACAGCTTTTGCATCAAACTTTATATTAAATACTTTATTTGTATATACACTGCCTTCATATGTACCGTTTAAATCTTCATTGCTTACTCTCTCAGCGGTGCTTTCTACAGTACTTGCAACCGGACTCTCTGTCTTACTTTCAGCTTTGTTATCAGCCTTGTTACCTTTACAAGCAGTTATGGAAAGAGCAGACAAAATAACTACACCCGCCATTATAAGTTTAATATTCTTCTTCATTTTTCTCCTTTATAAACACTTACTCTGCCTTTGTAAATGCACTGAGACAATTATCAATACTCTGTGCATCTTGTGAATTTACTTCTATTACAGCCACATGGTTATTAGACTTTAAAAATACTTTTGTACGATAATATGTCACACTTCCCGAAGTCAGCTCTACATGAAGAGACTTCACATCCTCACCGAGGAAGTTTATTGTAGAGCTTTCCACTTTAACATTCTCATCACCAAGCCCTTTGTTTTCCTCTTTTATTGTAGCACTATCTTCATCTATGTATGCCCCTACATTGGTACCGTCATCCAAGACTGTAACTGTAAAATCCACCCTGCTTCCCGAATCACTGCTTTGTGCCTCCATCTTTAGCGAGTAATCATTGTGGCTGATACTCATAGCATTAATCTCGGCGACACTTGTCATCTCCATATTTGCAGCTTTTGCATCAAACTTAATATTAAATACGCTGTTGGTATACACATCCCCGTCGATTTTACCGTCAAGCTCCGTATTCTTTTTGTCATCTGCAAAAGACTTCACCACTATATCCTTATCCGCCTGTGCATTCTCTTTTGCTTTATCTTTACGGGCGCAAGCCGTTATATAAAGTACAGATAACACAGCAACACCCATAATTATAAGCTTAAAATTTTTCTTCATTTTTCCTCCTATATGCAAAATATACTTTCGCTTTAGTATACCACATAAATTTTATTTTATTTACTGATATTGCTGAAATAAATCAAGTCCTTTCTGTGCCTCTTTTTCATCCTTACCGCTTGATACTATAATCATCATGTAATGATCCTTTACTACAAACAGATATTTCTGACACTGTTTTCCAACCGTTGTATCCACGTAAATATCCAAACATGATAATTCATCACCGAGAAAATATGCATCCGATTTCTTTACCCTTGAACTTTTCAACTGATCTTTTTGGGACTTTACTAAGTTGACTTTCCATTACCTCTTTTTGTGCATCCAAATATTCATCCATAGGCATCAACATATCGTTTTTTGCCAATGAAACGCTGATTTTCTTTGTAGTGTCTGTATTATCAACCGCAAACATATCTGTAAATGATTTGCCGTCTTCAATATGCTTCTTTACAGCATCTAAATCCGATTTATCTATACCGTCATTTCCCAAATTTTTAAGTCCTCCTTCACTTACAAAATCCAGACCTGTTTTGCTTATATCAAACTTTATATTAAGCATCTTATTTGAATAAACTTTATCACTTATACTTCCAAGCACAAGAGTATTTTTCGGTATCGTTAACCTCAGTTGTATCCTCAACGGATTCTGTATCCGTATCGGCTTTTGTATCTGTATCTGATTTTGTATCTGTTGTATCTGACTTATCCGATTTACTGCTCTTTGCTTTGTTACCTGAGTCTGAATACTTTTCAAACATTCCCAAATACCTGTCAATATCCTCGGCATTATCGCCTCTTACATGAATTTCTATAAAGTATTCACCAAGTTTCCTATATAATGTGGTGTCGGCGGATTCTATACCGTCCTCATCTATTACAACATCCACACTTAGAATTTTATCTCCCAGAAAAATCTCTTGTTGTCTTTTTCTACTTTTTGGATTTTTAAATCTCTCTTTTGCTCACTTTTTTGCTTTTTTTACCTCTTTTGTCAATATAATTTTTCCAAGCCGTTTTTTTCATCTCATGGTGTATGTCCTATATATCTCCACCTCTACATAATTTCCCTTATTTTTTTATTATCATAAGCTTCCATATCACTTATATAATAACCCTTATCAAGTCTGTCATGTACGGCTTCCATATCCGACCTTTTTACCACTTTTCCGTCAAGTCTGTTTGTAAATTCCTCTTTGGCAGTTACATCCATATCATTTGCATTTCCGTCAAACTTTAAGTCAAGCATTTTGCTTGTATATACTCCGTCAACCACTTCCCCCAATACAATGTCTTCATCTTTAAACTCACTGACAGTCTCACCTGATTTTTTATCGGATTTTGAAGTGCATCCTGAAAAACAAAGTGATAAAGCAACCGCTATCATGCATAATTTTAAAACTCTCTTCATAGTCTCCTCCAAACAATTTATTCTGCAATTGTAAACATCTTAAACGCATTTTTTACAAATTCTTCATCGCTTCCCATTGTACCTATGGTTGCCGTGTATTTTCCATAAGGTATGATAAGGTATTTTTCATAATATTTACTGCCGTTATCTTTAGTCTCCACCTTACTTAGACATAACAGTTCCTTACCGTTAAAGTTAATCTTTTCTTTTTTTCGTTCTACATATGCATTTTCTCCCTTATCAAAATATGAATCTTCACCGACATCAACTTTTGATAAGTCCACATCACCGTCCAGCAAAACAAGAACCGTATTGTCAAATGTGACATCATGTGCAACCATATCAAGCACAGGCTTACCTTTATCTACATAATATTTTTTATCTTCTTCCGACACTATACCGGACGGCCTTCCGAGAAGCTCCATTTCATAATCCGATGCAAATACCATATGTTTACCTGTAATATCAATTTTTATATTAAGCGCACTGTTTGTATACACATTTCCATCTATTACACCTGCACAAAAATCTCCTGTTGATACTTTGTCTTCTCTGCTTTCTTCAACACTGCTTTCTGCGGTACTGCTTTCTTCTTTCGTTTCTTCACTGCTTTCTTTCCTGTTTTCTTCCTGTCTTTTTCTTTTATCTCTTCTTTCAGACTTATTTTTTCTTGTTTCATCCTCTTTAGGTGTGTTCTTTGCTTTTTCAAAATCCGACTCATTAGGCTTTTCAAATATATCCAGTAAACTCTGTGCATCATCAGAGTCGTACGCGGATACATCTATAGTCACTATATAATCTTCGTATTTTAGAAACAGCTGCTTTTCATAAAACATCGTATCTCTGACACCGTCATGTTCCCATACCGACTTTATTTCAATACCGGGTATTTTCTTACCTGCAACTTTTCCGTCTGTAAGATTAACATATGACTTTTCCATCATGTCAAATTCTTCCTCATCCTCTTTAAACATATCCTCATATTCACGTATTTGGTCAAATATATAATTGTTTAAAGTCTTAGAGTCCGGAGCCTTTCGTATCGTGATACTGACACTTCTGAGACCGTCCATATCACTTGCTCCCATATCACTGATTACGGCACCGTCAGCTATCTTTTCTTTTACCTCATCCATGTCGGTTCTGTCATATACTGCGTCGTCATTTTCTCCGATAAGACCTTCCTCATAATATATATCCATATCGTGGGACTTCGCGTTAAACTTTAAATTAAGCATCTTACTAAGATACACATCGTCATTTATCTCACCTAATGAAAGCTCAAATTTATCTTTCTTTTTTTCTTTTTTTGCATCTTCAACAGACACACCCTCATTACGTTTACTTTCATTACGCTCATCTTTATTACATCCTACTACAGACAGCATAGATACAAGTAATATAAAGCTTAAAATTTTCTTTTAAATTCCTTCCCATATTTCCCCTTTTTATATTTCATTATTCTTACCGCTTCTTCACTGTCTGCATATGATACTATCTAAGCAACATAATTTCCGACTTTTTAAAAATACTATATACATAAATTCTAAATACTCTCTTCATAAGCTCCTCCTTGATGTACAAAGTCTGATAAAATTTTTTTATATTGATAAA
>BNJU01005276.1_pt1 | contig 33158 bp, 48 predicted proteins | sample 8539281 | NCBI WGS metagenome assembly BNJU01 (sample SAMD00202456, study PRJDB9452) | human saliva metagenome | isolation source: human saliva | place: Japan
CCATCTCTGTCTTCCATAAACTTGAAAGGTCACTCATTTTCTCACGGATTTCTTTGAGGGAAGACATATAGTTTTCAAACCCGAAGACAAGAGAGAAAAGATTTGTTCTTCACCCTTCTTACCGACTTCTTCATAGGTCGCTCTAGGCAGTGCTTTTCAGGCTTTTCCCAGCACTTTTAAGCTTCACTGCAAAGTCCAGTCTGTGGAGGCGCACTCGGTTCAAAGGCTGGAAATCACACTCGTAGAGAGCTGACGTTATCATGAGGTGTTTCTCCAGACAGGCTTGCTCCTCTTGGTGAGATTGTCCCGTTTGATGTTGCGGGATACATGAGTCCATCAAAGAGGTGGCAAGGCTGATAGTTTTGTCATGCCAGTTTTCATGTTTGATAGGCCTGACATATTGTACTCTGCAGCTCGGCAGATATTTTGTAAAGTGTCCCTTCCGTCTCGCAGAATATCTGGCCGACGCATCCAGCACCGCCTGACCTTTCGTGGACGCAAAGGTGGAGCGCTCAAAACCAGGATTCATGCATTCATTTCTTTGGTGCAGTTGGGATTAGAATTTTCATAGTGTTAGTGTGCATATTTTTCTAGGAGCTACCTGGGTGATTTTGTAGACTCTAAAACCTCGGTGAATCACCGAGGCTTCTTTTCCTTATTTTTGGCAATCCTAAACTCAGATTGGTGCAAAGAGAACGAGGTTACTGTCCCAAGGCAGCCTTTGTCAAGATAGATGATGAGTAAACCTTTTCTCCTTTAGGTGAGAAAAATCCTATCTTTCAAAAGCGAAAAGACCAAGCAACATCGAACCAATCATCAGATAAAATCCCATTTGACTGTCCTCCATTTATGTATTCTTTCTGTCATTATCACAAATTTCAAACAAGCACGTGCAAGAAAACGAGGTTGTTTCTCGTTTCTTGAAAGGATGGACCTCCTGATCAGGAGACAAAGCCTACATGATAACCCCTTCGTACGATCCAGTTCATGCCGACAGATCTGGAGCAGGAAAATCCTGTCAGTAATGGTTTCTGCTTCGCCAATGGACATCTCTCGAGTAAGCTCACGGTAATCTTTCATCACCTGAGTTGTTGTCTGACTCCTGTCAAAGACAAACAACCTTCCTCTGTTTCGTAGTGAGCCTTCAAAAGATTTGAGGATGGGATTAAACATGACCATGGGAATCATCCGATATTAAAAATAATCACTCGCTTTTTGCTCCAATCACTATTAGCCGCTAGTCCAACACAGGTCTCGACGATTGGCCTCTAGGGTATCTTGCAAATCCTTTGCTGAGGTAAATCCTCCTGACTAGCAGGGCTGGGATACCTACTGATAAAAATATCATATCTCTTACGATTTTTCTTTTCCAAGATTCTTTCCTCCATCTTTTCTCTACTTGATTATAGCATAAAATCTATTGACGTTTTATCTTTACATAGAAAACAGAAAAGCCATCCGAAGATGACTTTCATAGTGCGTTAAATAGCGTTTTTATCTTTTCCAAGCGCTCGTTGAACTGCTTTGACAATCTCAACAAGGACTACGATCACAAGCGCTCACAGCGACCACCATCCATTGAGTCAAACTCAAATGTGAGCACGTGGAAGAGATTATTAAATCCAGGAACCAAAATTGTCACCACAAAGAGGACGAAGGCAACTGGGATAGACCAGTTAAAGGTCTTGTTTGTAAAGAGTCCCACTTTAAAGATCGATTGGTAAACCGACTTAACGTTAAAGGCATGGAGCAATTGAATCAAACCGAGAGTTGCAAAAGCGATGGTAGGGCATCCGCATGGTTCTCGCATGACTTTCTGGTGCTCTGGGGAAGAGAGTAGCAACCATAAACACCTAAAACGAGCATCGTTTGGAAGATACCCTGATAACATGAGTTGCTCCGAAGACACCACCATCAAAGAAGTTAGACTTACGGCCACGTGGTTTGTGGTCATGACACCTGGCTCAGCTGGTTCCACACCAAGGGCGATGGCTGGTAGAGTATCTGTTACCAAGTTGATCCAGAGAAGGTGCACTGGTACAACACATCCCAACCAAAGAGGGTTGCAAAGAAGATGGTGAAGACCTCAGCCATGATTGGCGAGACAAGAGGTATTGAATAGATTTTTGGATGTTAGAGAAGACCTACGTCACTCTTCAACCGCCACGATAATAGTTGCGAAGTTGTCATCTGCAAAGGACCATATCAGAAGCTCCTTAGAAACCTCTGTACCTGTAATCCCCATACCGATACCGATATCAGCTGTCTTAAGTGATGGTGCGTCATTAACCCCATCACCAGTCATGGCAACAACCTTGCCTTCTTTTGCCGCGCTTTCACGATACGAACTTTGTGTTCAGGAGACACACGAGCATAAACAGAGTATTGGCTTGAAGACTTTTGGAAATTCTTCATCAGTGAGTTCATTCAACTCTTAGCACCCGTGAAGACATGGTCTTCGGTGTCATTTTGGATCGATGATTCCAAGACGTTTAGCAATAGCTTCCGCTGTATCTTTGGTGGTCACCCGTGATCATGATTGGACGGATTCCTGCTTCCTTAGCAACACGAACAGCTTCTGCTGCTTCTGGACGCTCAGGGTCAATCATGCCGACCAAACCAGAGAAGATGAGGTCAGACTCAACGATTTCAGATTCCAAGGTTGGATTTCGTTGTTTTGTCTTATAAGCCATCATCAAGACACGAAGCGCTTTGTTTAGCCAAATCTTTGTTGGTAGCATGATAGCTTGTTTGTCTTCTTCTGTGATGTGGCGAACTTCCATTGACTTCAATACGTGTCACACGTTTGAGCAATTGGTCAGGGGGCACCCTTTAACAGCGATAAAGTAAGTACCGTCTGCTTCCTTATGGATTGTAGACATAAGTTTACGTTCTGAGTCAAATGGCAATTCTGCCACACGTGGCTCGTCCTTCAAGATTTCACGAACGTCAAAACTGTGATCCAAACCAAACTGTACAAGGGCTGTCTCCGTTGGATCTCCAATCAATTTACCAGATGGGTCCCACGCTGTAGTGTCATTGGCAAAGTTCATGATGCGAAGGGTATTGTTGCTAGCAGCAATCTCAGCTGCTGAGCTTTGCAACTGACCATTAGTATAGACTTTTTCAACCGTCATTTGGTTCATGGTCAAGGTACCTGTTTTATCAGATGCGATGATTTCTGTTGAACCAAGTGTTTCAACCGCTGGTAATTTCATGAACGATTGAATTACGTTTTGGCGTGCTGTTGTTCCCAAAGAGAGAACGATGGTTACAATGGCAGGAGACCTTCTGGAATCGCCGCAACCGCAAGAGCTACTCGCAACCATCAAACCTTCTAATGGATGTTCCCCACGGACGAAGACACCAACCAAGAAAGTGATAATCGCAATCACAACGATTAAGTAGTCAAGGCTTTAGATAATTGTTCCAAGCTTTGCTTCAATGGGGTTTCAGTCTCATCGGCATTTGCCAACATATCCGCAATCTTACCAACTTCTGTATACATACCAGTATTGGTTACGACACCAATACCACGACCGTAAGTTACGTTTGAGTTTTGGTAACCCATATTAACGCGGTCCCCAATACCAGCATCTGCTTCTACCACTTGAGTAATATCTTTTTCAACTGGTACAGATTCACCAGTAAGAGCAGCTTCTTCGATTTTAAGAGACGCCGCTTCAAGCAAACGCATATCGGCAGGCACCACATCTCCAGCTTCTAGCAAGACGATGTCCCCAGGCACCAATTCTTTTGAGTCAATCTCAATGCATGACCATCACGACGAACACGAGCCATGGGGCTAGACATATTTTTCAACGCTCAATCGTTGCTTCTGCTTGCCCTCTTGGTAAACACCAAAGGCTGCATTCAAGACAACAACGGCCAAGATGATAATGGCATCTGTTAAACCGTCCATCCCTTCTGTAATCACAGAAAGTGCCGCTGCCGCTAGCAAGATGATAATCATCAAATCCTTAAATTGATCTAGGAATTTAGCTAGCAGGCTACGTTTTTCGCCCTCTTCTAACTCATTACGACCATAAGTCGCTGCGTTGCTCCCTGAGCTGAGCAGTTGACAAACCTTCGACAGATGAGTCCAAATTCTTTAGGACCTCCTCAGAAGATTGCGTGTAAAACAAGTCTTTATTTTTGTTCTTTTGACAAAACAGTCTCCTCCTTTTTGGTCTCTTTATAAAAAGAGACCTGTTTTTAAAAACAAGTCTCGCTGTTTAATATAGTGCCGAAATAATTCGGAATGACGACACTATCACTGGTTTTCCCGCCAGCTACTCCCTTGAGTAGTTCTATTATAACAGATTTTCAAAAGTTTTCAAGGGTTGAGGTGAGGTTACTCATCACTCTCATCATAGGTGCGGTCGCTGATAATATATCTTGGACGTTGTTTCGTTTCTAGATAGATTTTTCCGATATATTCCCCAATTACACCAAGACTAATGAGTTGAACCCCTGCCAAGTAAGCTTTACAATGGCGTAGGTACTGGCCCATCCAGCTACTACTGTACCAACAAATTTGCTCCACAAAACCCAGATGATCAACAAAAAACTAAACAGTGAAGTCATAACTCCCAAGCTAGTAATCAAATGGATTGGTTTAATCGATAAGCTAGTAATTCCATCCATAGCTAGACCAAGCATTTTAGAGAGTGGATAGTGACTCTACCAGCAATCCGCTCATGGCGTTTATAAGTCACGTAGGAATACTTAAACTTACAAGAGGCATAATGCCTCGAAGAAATAAGTTTACTTCTTTAAATTTAGCAAGTTCATGAATAAAACGTTTGGAGACTAAACGATAGTCAGCATGATTAAAAACGACATCCGCTCCAAATAGTTGCATCACCTTATAGAACCCCTCTGCTGTAATACGTTTAAAAGCCGAATCTGTCTCTCGGTTATCACGAACGCCGTAGACAATCTCTGAACCTGACTTATATTCAGCAATCATCTGATTCATACAATCAATATCATCTTGACCATCTGCGTCAATGGTAATCACGATATCCGCAAATTCTGCAGCTTCGTACATCCCAGCAAAGAACACTACTTTGATGACCACGGTTTCGACTTTGAGATACCTACAACAAATGGATTCGATGAAGCATATTCTTGGATAAGTTCCCAAGTTTTATCCTTACTGCCATCATTCACATACATGACCTTACTATTTGGATGAACCTCTTGATTTTTCACAAGCTCCTCTATTTTTCCCACAAACATTGGGTTAGTATGAGGCAATACCTGCTCTTCGTTATAACATGGAATCACGATATATAAAATCGGATTATTTCTACTCATTTTTGTCTCCTAACCTCTTAAATCCAAAAGGGAAATTAGTCCCTCTAAATACTCTGACAATCAATTCACACCTCACCAAAAGTCAATATTGTCACAACACTTGTTGTAATATAGGCATTCACAAAAATACCGGTATATCTTGTAGATAATTGTAAAACTAATTTTTCTACCAATACTAAAACAATCGGGGCATGGACACCATAGTAAATCAAGGTTCTTTGACCGATTGATTTCAAGAGAGTCATTTCAGGAATTGACTTAAAGAATATGAGGGTGGACCATATACCTGAAATTGCAGCAATGTAAAACAAGAGATGGTTTCCAATCTGTTGATAGTAAAGATCAACAATCTGTTTCCCACTCCAATGATAGTTCAACCTACCAACAAATATAGTTAGCAATAAGGCAAGCGGCAAATAATAAATTGCAAAAAACTTTTCCATCTGCGCTAAATATTTTCTCACTCCGACACCTAAGAGTGTAAAGATAATGGCTACAGGGACCAGGTCAATATTCCAGATAAGATAAAAATGCCAAGCATAGATTTTTTGCCCTAAAATGACTAGAAGCAAGAGTGATACACTAATCAAAAACCATTGGATAATGGTCCATTTTTTTCTGAGAATAAAGTAACTAAAAACATGTGCTAAAAACATGACATTCAGAAACCATAACTGAAAATAAACATGCAAGCGGTCTGACAACAATAACTGTTTAGTAAAAATGAATAAGATTAAAACTAAACACTTGTTCAGGATACATGACAAAGAGTTGAAAGAGAAAAACAAAAATATTCAGGCAAAAAAAGGGAACGACCAAACTTTTCACCTTGCTAAGAAAATATTCCTTAAATGTTTTGTATTTAGTGACATTTAAAGTAAAAACCTGACAAGAGAGAAAAATATAGGGATATGAAAAACATAGAGAGTATTTTTGCACCAAGAGGCACAAAACTGCTATGCCCTATAATAACAAGTATAATCGCTAGCCCCTTAGCCATATCTAGGTAACCTATGCGCTTTTTCATCCTATCTATCTTCTCCTGTTCTTAGTCGATAAAGATTCATATCAGAAGTGACCAACTCAACTTCTTCAAAATAAACATCTTTCTGGTAATGTTCTTTCATAATTTTTTTGACCCGATCCATATTTCCTGAGGAAGGTGACCAAAAAGAATAGGATGTTCTCCTTATCTAAAGCCGATGAAAGAAGATTACTAGGGTCCTCCACATTGTAGTTTTCCATTAATTGATAGTAATGTGGCGAAAAAGTTTGCCAATTACCTAAGGTTGTTGTATTTTCAATTAACTGATCAGGCTTCATTCTAATCGTAGCCAAGCTTGGTTGAGAATTGACAAGTGTTCCATAACCGCCAAAAACAAGCAATTTATCAGAATGTTTTTCCACTACATCATGATACTCTGATATCATGGATGATTGAATGATTGGGAACCAGTAAAGTTCTTGTCCCACACTATTTACCCAGGCCATACTCGCCAGCATTCCTACAAGTTGTAGACTATAAAAAATTCCTCTTTCTTTCAACAGTTTACGCTTATTGTAAAATAAGGGCGCATAGTAGACGAAAAAGATTAAAAAGCTAACGATAATCGGGATATAAACACGTTCTACTACTCTCTGCCTAACAAATAGTGCACCGATGAGTGCAAATGGAACAAGCGGGAGTAACCAGCCATAGACTTTCTTAGGCTTGAACAACAAAAACCAGCCAACCATAACAAGAAGAAAGGTTGTCAAAATAATGTTTTGGAAATAATCTTTCACCATCTGAAATACATTAAAGGAGTACTTCTCAGAGAAAGAACGTACGGATTGAATTTTGTTAACAACTCATTGTTCAAAGCATCTTTTTCTGCAAACAACCAGTAGGTTGAAGCAGATAAGTCGTTTTCACTGACCCCCAATTCCTGAAATTCCTTGGCATGCTTCTCATAATCAATTGCAGGGAAATCTCTCAAATTGGTACTCAGAGTATTCCAGTTAGTGATTCGTGAACATCTGGTTTCGTTAGTATATACTTTATTGGAAGCAAAGATAGAAGTAAAATGAAGAACAGATAATACGAGGAGCTCTTTTTTCTTTTTCTCTTTGATTACTTCAAAAACCAGAAACGGCAGTAAAAGTAGCAATAAACTGGCAATGATTTGCGGTCTAATCGACAATCCAATCAGAGACAACAGAGCTCCTACGATGTGTTTTCTATCGAATAATAAAAGTATCCCTGCTGTAGACAACAAATAAGCAATTACTGAAAACGAGAAATACTTCATCAAAATCATTTGAAGTATAACAAGTAGGAAGAAACAAAATAAAGTTTCTTCCTGAAAAAGAGATCTAGAAGTATACACTAAAAGCTCAAGCAAAAACTAAGGGCTAGGAAAATAAAATAAACATTCCAAGTTGTAAACAATTGCTGAAGGAATACTAAAGCAGATGACAACATAATCCCAATGTAAGGGAGCAACATATTATCACCAGATAGTATGGTTTGATTGACCATGATATCATCTACGACTGGATATTCAAAGCCTTTCATCAATCTATATCCATAAAAATAAAAATGGTAGCACAATCAAACCAATGCGAATCATTCTATCTGTGATTTGTTTTTGGGTCATGGAAAACTCTCTAAAATTATGATTACTTTATATTCATCATATTTCAATCAAAAATCTGTTGAATCAATGCAAATCTCCCAACCACTCCATTTGAATTTTCCTTACAAAACCAGTATAATGATAGAATACAAAAATTCTAGGAAGAGAGTCAGATGAATCAATCAGTTTCAAACTTGAAATTAGCTGAGCGAGGTGCTATTATTAGCATCTTGACCTACCTTTTCTTGTCAGCAGCTAAGCTAGCAGCAGGACACCTCCTTCACTCGTCCAGTTTGGTGGCGGATGGTTTCAACAACGTTTCTGATATCATCGGAAATGTTGCCCTCCTCATAGGGATTCGATTGGCCCGACAGCCAGCAGATAGAGACCATCGTTTTGGTCACTGGAAAATCGAGGACTTGGCAAGTCTCATCACTTCAATCATCATGTTTTACGTTGGGTTTGATGTTCTACGCGATACGATTCAAAGATTATCAGTCGTGAAGAAACTGTGATTGACCCACTGGGAGCGATTTTGGGAGTGGTTTCTGCAGTGATTATGTTTGGAGTCTATCTCTACAACACTCACCTCAGCAAGCAATCCAAGTCTAAGGCACTGAAAGCGGCTGCCAAGGACAATCTATCAGATGCGGTCACTTCACTCGGAACCACTATCGCCATCCTAGCTAGCAGTTTTAACTTCCCTCTCGTGGATAAGTTGGTTGCCATTGTTATCACCTTCTTTATCCTCAAAACTGCCTACGATATCTTTATCGAGTCATCCTTCAGCCTTTCAGATGGTTTTGATGAGCACTTGCTCGAAGATTACCAAAAGGCTATCATGGAAATCCCTAAGATTAGCAAAGTCAAATCACAACGCGGTCGTACTTATGGTAGCAACATTTATCTGGATATTACTCTCGAGATGAACCCAGACCTCTCTGTTTTTGAGAGTCACGAAATTGCAGATCAGGTTGAATCCATGTTATCAGAACGCTTTGGTATCTTTGATACCGATATCCACATTGAACCAGCACCGATTCCTGAAGATGAAATTCTTGATAATGTCTATAAAAAATTGCTCATGAGAGAGCAACTAATTGACCAAGGAAATCAATTGGAAGAATTACTGGCAGAAGATTTTATTTTATATTCGCCAAGACGGACTAGAACTAGACAAGGAAGCCTATAAGGAGGAAAAAGAATTAACCTCTGCTATCAAGGAACTTCACTTGACGTCCATTAGTCAGAAGACAAAACTCATCCGCTATCAGATTGGTGACACCATCCATACAAGTATCTGGCGCAGACATGAAACTTGGCAAAATATATTCCATCAGGAAACGAAAATTGAAAAAGACTAAAGAAAGAGGCCGGACAAATCCCTCGACCTCATATCTTATTTTACTACGCTCTTAGCAAGAACGAAGTTTCCAAGTGTAGCCGAACCATTACCTGCAACAGCTGGTGTCACGATATAGTCGCGTACATCCGGAACTGGTAGGTAACCATTGAGTAAGGATATGAATTTCTCACGGACACGGTCAAGCATGTGTTGTTGGGCCATAACCCCACCACCAAATACGATAACGTCTGGACGGAAGGTTACAGTTGCGTTGACTGCAGCTTGAGCGATATAGTAGGCTTGAACATCCCATACAGAACTGTTCAATTCGATGTTTTCACCACGAATTCCTGTACGAGCTTCTAAGCTTGGACCAGCCGCAAAGCCTTCCAAACATCCTTTGTGGAAAGGACAAACACCGTTGAATTCTTTTTCAATATCCATTGGGTGTTTAGCCACGTAGTAGTGACCCATCTCAGGGGTGACCCACGCCACCGATAAACTCACCACGTTGATGACACCTGCACCGATACCTGTCCTGATTGTGTAGTAAACCAAGTTTCGATACGGCCACCCAGCATTGTTACGGGCAACCACTTCACCGTAGGCAGAGCTGTTTACGTCTGTAGTGAAGTACATTGGCACGTTTAGGGGCGCGACGAAGACCAAGCAAGTCCACATTTGCCCAGTGAGGTTTTGAGTTGTTCTGATAAAGCCATAAGTTTTTGAGTTTTGTCAATATCAATGGGACCAAATGAACCAATTGAAAGACCTGCAAGATTATCAAATTTTTGAAAAAGAACTCGATGGTTTTATCGATTGTCTGATAGGAGTTGTTGTTGGAAATTGTGTTTTTCTACAATGTTAAAGTTTTTCATCATCGACAGCACAGACAAATTTTTGTACTGCCCGCTTCCAAGCTTCCTATAATTTTTGTCATGATAAACCTCTAGTTTTTATTTTTCTATTATAGCATAATTTCCAGAAGGAAAGGTTGCTATATTTTAGTTTTTCCTCTGTAAATTTTAAGATTGATTCAAAAACGAACAAACATGACATTTTGTTCGTTTTTGATCGATTAAATCGAAAGTAGTGTACTCAATGAAAATCAAAGAACAAACTAGGAATCGAGTTGCGGATTGCTCAAAGCACGGCTTTGAGGTTGTAGATAGAACTGACGCAGTCAGTAACACATACATACGGCAAAGCGAGTATGACGCAGTTTGAATTTGATTTTCGAAGAGTATTAGCTTTAACTTCGATGATTGCATCACCTTTAGCAACTGATCCAGAAGCAACTGATTTTACTGGAAGCAAAGTCTGCAGTGTTTGTCACGATAACCATTGTTGTGTTATCAAGACCCTGCAGCAGCAATCTTAGCTGAGTCAAATGTTCCAAGAACATCTCCAGCTTTAACCTTGTCACCTTGAGCAACTTTTTGGTCAAATCCTTCACCGTTCATTGAAACAGTGTCGATACCCACGTGGATCAAGATTTCAGCTCCGTTTGCAGTTTTCAAACCATAAGCATGTCCTGTTGGGAAGACGATTGTCACTTCAGCATCAGCTGGCATAAACAACATCTTGACTAGGTTTTTACAGCGATACCTTGTCCCATAGCTCCACTTCGAGAAGACTGGGTCATTAACGTCTGAAAGAGCAACGACGTCACCAACGATTGGTGTTTGGATGACACCTCCTAGATGCAACAACAGTACCAGTTACTGCTTCGTCAGCCAAACGTTCAGTTGTAGCTTCTGAAGCCACTTCTGCTTTCATCTTCATAACCAAACATGTAAGTAAGAGCAAAACCAAGAGCGAATGATACAGCTACCATAAGAAGGTATTGTGGAGAGTTGTCCGTTACCAATGTAAAGCATTGTACCAGGGATGATTGTGATACCATTACCAGTACCAGCAAGTCCAAGGATAGATGCCAATCCACCACCGATTGCACCAGCAATCAATGAAAGGAAGAATGGTTTACGGAAACGCAAGTTAACCCCGAAGATAGCAGGCTCAGTAATACCTAGGAAGGCAGAAAGAGCAGCTGGGAAAGCAAGTGTTTTTAAGTTTAGGATTTTTAGTTTTCACACCAACGGCTACTGTCGCAGCACCTTGAGCAGTCATGGCAGCTGTGATGATAGCGTTGAATGGGTTAGCATGGTCAGCAGCAAGCAATTGAACTTCAAGCAAGTTGAAGATGTGGTGAACACCTGATACGACGATAACTGGTGAACTCCACCAATCAAGAAACCACCAAGACCAAATGGCAAGTTAAGGATAGCTTTTGTTCCAAGAAGGATATAGTTTTCAACAACGTGGAAGACTGGTCCGATAACAAACAAACCAAGAATTGACATTACGAGGAGTGTTACGAATGGTGTTACCAAGAGATCAAGTACATCTGGAACCACTCTACGAACAGCTTTTTCAAACTTAGCTCCGACAACCCCTGATGATGAAGGCCGGAAGAACTGAACCTTGCAAAACCAACAACTGGGATAAATCCGAAGAAGTTCATAGCAGTTACTTCACCGCCAGAAGCAACAGCCCAGGCATTTGGAAGTGAACCAGAAACGAGCATCATACCAAGAACGATACCAACAGCTGGGTTACCACCAAATACACGGAAGGTTGACCAAACAACCAAACCTGGCAAGATAATGAATGCTGTGTCAGTCAAGATTTGAGTGTAAGTTGTAACATCTTCTGGAAGTGTCATTCCAAGAGCATTCAAGAGACCACGAACACCCATGAAGAGACCAGTTGCTACGATAACTGGAATGATTGGAACAAAGACGTCACCAAAAGTACGGATGGCACGTTGGAACCAATTTCCTTGTTTAGCAGCTTCTGCCTTCATCTCATCCTTAGATGTCGTTGGCAAACCAAGAGCTACGACTTCATCGTACATCTTGTTAACTGTACCTGTACCAAAGATGATTTGGTATTGACCTGAGTTAAAGAAAGCACCTTGAACTTTTTCCAAGTTCTCAATAGCATCTTTGTTAATCTTCGCTTCATCTTTCACCATAACACGAAGGCGAGTAGCACAGTGAGCTACACTGTTAACATTCTCACGTCCGCCCAAGGCTTCGATGACTGCACTCTGTATTGGTCATTTGCAAAAATCTCCTTATAAAAAAATTTGTTCTTGTTTGAAAGCGATTTTACTCGCCCCACGAATATTATTCTATCACGTTTTAAAAATATATGTCAAGCGTTTTGCAGAAAAATTTTTGTTATTTTTTTATTTTTGATTGTTTTTGCTATTTTTCATCAACACAGCCATAACACCCTCTAAAATCAAGGTTTTTTTACTTTAAAGTTTTTCAAAAACTTTCATATTTTCATCATTTTTCCATAAAATTACGTTTCCAAACTCTGTCAATCGTTTGACATTTTTCTTTAATTTAGTGTAAAAGACTTGCTTTTTATAAGGAAACGTTTACTATTAAGATAGTAGAATTTATGGAGGAAATAGAAATGAATGGACTCACTGAACGTCGTTACAGACGTTATGAAGATTGGACACAAGAAGAAAGAAAAGAAATCCAAGAAAAGATGGCGCAACTCCCATGGCATGTCAGCTATCACGATTGAACCAAAGGAAGGACTCCTCAACGACCCAAACGGTTTTTTCTTATTTTTGATGGTAAGTGGATTGTCTTTTACCAAAACTTCCCTTTGGAGCAGCCCACGGCTTGAAATCTTGGGTTCAACTTGAGAGTGATGATTTGGTGCACTTTACTGAAACAGGTGTTAAAAATCTTACCTGATACTCCACTGATAGCCACGGCGCTTACTCTGGCATCTGCTATGCAGTTTAGCGATCAATTGTTCCTATTCTATACAGGAAATGTCCGTGATGAAAATTGGGTTCGCCACCCTTTATCAGATTGGTGCCTTGATGGATAAGGATGGAAATGTTAAAAAGATTGATAAGATCTTGATTGATCAACCCGCTGATGTAACTGACCACTTCCGCGATCCACAGATTTTTAACTTTAAAGGACAATACTACGCTATCGTTGGTGGTCAAGATTTGGACAAAAAAGGATTTGTCCGTCTCTATAAGGCTATCAAAAATGATTATACAAACTGGCAAGAAGTCGGAGACCTCGACTTCAACAATGACCGTACTGCTTATATGATGGAGTGCCCGAACCTCGTCTTTGTTGGAGAACAGCCTGTCCTTCTCTACTGTCCACAAGGTTTGGATAAAAAGGTTCTTGACTATGATAATATCTATCCAAATATGTACAAAATCGGTGCTTCCTTCGATCCTGAAAATGCTCGTATGGTAGATGTGTCTGAACTACACAATCTAGACTATGGTTTCGAAGCATATGCCACTCAGGCCTTCAATGCTCCTGATGGACGCGCTCTTGCAGTTAGTTGGCTTGGTTTGCCAGATGTGTCTTATCCATCTGATCGTTTTGATCACCAAGGGGACTTTCTCATTGGTCAAAGAACTTACCATTAAAGATGGCAAACTCTATCAGTATCCTGTAGCTGCTATCAAAGAACTCCGTGCTTCAGAAGAGGAATTTTCAAATCGTTCTGAAACCAAAAACACCTACGAACTCGAACTTAACTTAGAAGCTGATAGTCAAAGTGAAATCGTTCTTCTTGCTGATAAAGATGGCAAAGGACTCTCTATCAATTTTGACCTTGTCAATGGTCAAGTTACTGTTGACCGCAGTCAAGCAGGTGAGCAATATGCTCAAGAATTTGGAACTTCTCGCTCATGTTCAATCGACAACCAAGCAACTACTGTCAATATCTTCATCGATAATTCAGTCTTTGAAATTTTCATCAATAAAGGAGAAAAAGTATTTTCTGGTCGTGTATTCCCACATGCGGATCAAAATGGAATCCTCATTAAATCTGGAAAGCCAACTGGAACTTACTACAAATTAGAATATGGTCGCAAAACTAACTGATGTCGCAGAACTAGCAGGCGTCAGCCCAACTACTGTCTCACGTGTTATCAATAAAAAGGGCTACCTGTCAGAAAAAACTATTCAAAAGGTTAAGGATGCCATGCGTGAATTGGGCTATAAACCCAACAACCTAGCTCGTAGCCTTCAAGGGAAATCAGCCAAGTTAATTGGGTTGATTTTCCCAAAAATCAGCCATGTTTTCTATGCTGAATTGATTGACAAACTGGAGCACGAACTCTTCAAAAACGGCTATAAGACCATCATCTGTAATAGTGAGCACGATTCGGAAAAAGAACGTGAATATCTTGAAATGCTAGAAGCTAATCAAGTGGACGGCATTATCTCTGGTAGCCATAACTTAGGGATTGAAGACTACAATCGCGTAACAGCTCCTATCATTTCTTTTGACCGAAACCTATCACCAGACATTCCTGTCGTTTCCTCTGATAACTATGCTGGTGGAGTCCTTGCAGCTCAAACTTTAGCGAAAACTGGAGCTAAGTCTGTCATTATGATTACAGGTAATGATAACTCCAATTCTCCAACTGGACTTCGCCATGCAGGATTTGCTTCTATCTTCCCCAACGCTCCCATTATCAATGTTTCCAGTGACTTTTCACCCCTTCGAAAAGAAATGGAAATCAAAAATATCTTGACTAAGCAAAAACCAGATGCTATTTTCGCATCAGACGATTTAACAGCCATCTTGGTTATGAAGATTGCTCAGGAACTTGGTATCTCTGTTCCAGAACAACTTAAGGTTATCGGTTATGATGGAACTTATTTCATTGAGAATTTCTACCCTCACCTCACTACCATTAAACAACCCTTGGAAGAAATTGCTCGCCTGACAGTTGATTTACTACTTCAAAAAATCGAAGGAAAAGAAGTTGCCACGACTGGTTATTTCTTACCAGTCAGCCTCTTACCAGGAAAAAGTATTTAAACAAAAAGAGTCTGAGACAAAATAGTTCTTAGACTCTTAATTTAGTATACTATCAATAAATAATATTATAGAAGCAATAATAACTATAATTTTACCTATTTGGATAAGCTTTATTTTTGAGATTTAAATATATTTTCTAATAAAAATATTTGGATCACACTACATTATAGGAATTAAATTTTTGAAATTGAGAAGTACCCAAACAAATAGACTATAAATAATAAAAATAAAACTATATTGTATTTCTTATTCAAAACAGTTATCACCAATTACCTTAATTCCCAAAAATAGTAGACCCCATGTCAACTACAGCATTTTCAAATTTTTGTAGCTGAAGCCACCTCATTAGCATGAACAACTGAAACACCTTCTGTAAGTGCTATATTCAATATTACTGTACTAAGTAATGCAACACTCACCATTTTATTTTTTATTCCTAATCAAAAATCCTCCTCTCTATATTTTTTGATTAGGAATCTTAATAATTTACAGTTATATTATAATAAAAATCAAAGCGTTATCAATGCATACATCTTGTTTTTTGAACAAAAAAACAGAAAAACTGTCAAACACTGTCAGTTGAATTAAGAAACTCAAATACGATTCTGTATTTGAGTTTCTTTTATTTGAAAAAACAGTAAAAAGCGCTAAAAATCAAACCAGTCTGAGTTTTTCTTATGATCTTAAGTTTTTCAAAAGAGTTTGGGCTTTTTCTAAATTAAAAGTTTTTTCAGCAATCAAGCTTTCTACCAACTTAGGTACTTCAGCCTCTGTGGCTCCTGCTAGAAGAGCCAAGGATTTTGCTTGTAGTTTCATATGTCCATGCTGAATCCCTGTGCTGACAAGAGCTTTAAGAGCTGCAAAATTTTGTGCAAGACCAATTGACACGATAATTTGGGCCAATTCCTTAGCTGATGGATGACCTAGCAACTCATGGCTAAGAACTACACGAGGATTAAGACCAATTGATCCACCCTTGGTAGCAACTGGCATCGGCATGGTCATCTCTCCAATTAGTTCTTCAGTTTCCAAATCCATAGTCCAACGACTGAGACCTCGATAAGCACCATCATGACTGGCATAGGCATGCGCTCCTACTTCGATGGCACGCCAATCATTTCCAGTCGCAATCAAGAGAGCATCTATTCCATTAAAGATTCCTTTGTTATGGGTAGCTGCTCGATAAGGATCAGCCTGGGCAAACTGACTGGCCAAAACCATTTTTTCTGCTAGTTCACGAGCCTCATCCTTCTGGCGACTCAAATAACGAAAGGCAATACGACAGGTGGCAGTTACTAGAGAATCTGTGGCATAGTTGGATAGAATCCCCATTAAACTTTGCCCTTGACTGAGAGTTTCTAGACTTGGTTTTAAAGCTTCAAGCATGGTATTGAGCATATTAGCTCCCATTGCTTCCTGAGTATCGACATGGAGGTAAACCACTAAAAAGTCAGACTCACCAGAAATTTTTTCAACTGTTAGCTCTCTCGCTCCACCACCACGTTTGACAATAGAAGGATAGGCTTGGTTTGCTTGTTCGAGTAAATCCGTTTTTTGACTTAGAATAGCCTGGCAAGCTAAGTCCCTATCTGGGACTTGATAGAGAGCCACTTGACCGATCATTTGGCGTTGGTGAACCTGAGCAGTAAAACCGCCTGCTCTTTTGATAATTTTGCTAGCAAAACTGGCTGCAGCAACTACAGATGGTTCTTCGGTCACATAGGGAACTGTGTATTCTTGACCATTTACCAGAACTTCTGGAACGATTGAGTATGGAAGTGAGAAGGTTCCTACCACATTTTCACTCAATTGGTCCGCTACTGCTAGACTGAGATTTTCATTCTGCTCAAGACTTTCTTGGGCTTCCATAGAAGTAAGCGCCTGAGACTTAACTAGCTCTAGGCGCTCTTGAATTGATTTTTTAGCAAATCCATTCCAATTTTTTTTCATTATTTTTCAACCTTGCTGTAGCGACGTTGGTGGTCTACAATCTCAACAAGGGCATAGTCTTGCCCTTCATAACCTGACATCGTTGCTGATCCAGACTCATCTAATTGGGCTTCCTCAAAGAAGATTCGTTCATAGTCAGCAACACTCAAAGCTTGACGTTGATCTAGCAAGTCTAAGCGATTATTCTGCAATTGTTTTTCATAGCCTTCAACCAATTCCACACTAAAGAACTCAGATACAGCACCACTACCATAGCTGTAGAGGGCAATCTTATCACCTGCTTTGAGACTATCAGAATTTTCAAGAAGAGACAAGAGACCTAAGAAGAGTGAACCTGTATAGATATTTCCAACTTTTTGGCTATAAATAATAGATTCATCAAAGTGCTTTTGAAGCAAGTCCTTTTTCTCTTGAGGCAAGGATTTGTCTAGGATTTTTTTCAATCCTTTGAGAGCTAGCTTCGGATATGGCAAGTGGAAACATACAGCCTCAAAATCGTCCAAGTTACAGTCATAACGCTTTTGGTACTCTTCCCAAGTCGTTTTTAAGCTATCAAGATATTGCTGTGTTGAGTAAACCCCATTTACAAATGGTGTTGTCGAGTAATTTGGACGCCAGAAGTCCATAATATCACGAGTTTGTGCAACATTATCATTATTGAAGACCATAACACGTGGATTTTGGCTAATCAACATAGCAACACATCCTGCACCTTGAGTTGGTTCTCCAGGAGTTTCGACACCATATCTTGCAATATCACTAGCCAGCACCAAAACTTTTGATTTAGGAGAATTCTCTACATGTAACTTAGCATAGTGAAGTGCCGCAGTTGCACCATAGCAAGCTTCCTTGATTTCAAAACTACGAGCAAATGGTTGAATTCCTAGCAAACCGTGTACAAAGACAGCTGCAGCTTTACTCTGGTCAATCCCAGACTCTGTCGCTACGATAACCATGTCAATCTCTTGCTTCTCTTCTTCAGTCAGGATAGAATTACCTGCACTGGCAGCCAAGGTAACAATATCCTCTGTCAAAGGAGCAATACTCAATTCTTTTAAAAGGAGTCCTTTACTCAATTTTTCAGGATCAATTCCTCGGATTTCCGCTAAATCTTGTAATTTCAAAACGTATTGACTGGTTGCAAAACCAATCTTATCAATACCGATTGTCATATTTACTCTATTTTTTATCATTCATTGTAAAAATCGTTCACCTCTATTTTTATCACAATTGAGGTCAAATGAGCTAAAAAAGACTTGATTCACCAAATCAAGTTCATTTTTAAAACCTTATTTCATTTTTAGACTGATCCAACAAACAGAACTTTAGGGCTATAAAAAATCGAGTCTTAGCTAGCTCGATTCTTTTTGAGATAATGATACAATTTCAACAAAACCGTTCCACTTGCCATTCCAATAGAGATAACGAGAGCTAGCATCATGACTAACATGGCACTAGAAATGGCATGGCCGTAATCACCTGTAACGAAGAAGGAAGTGGTTCGATAGGACAGATAACCTGGCACTAGCGGCGCCAATATTGCCAGAGCAAAGACAACTGCTGGTGTCTTATAGAGGATACTCATAATTTGGCTGACACAAGAACCAATCACCGCAGCAATAAAGGTTGCCAAAATAACATTGGTTGGTTCCTTGAGTATCAGATAGAGTAGCCAGATAGACATCCCAAAACTCCACCGGGGATGAGCATGGAACGCTGGACATTTAAAACGATTAAAAAGGTGATAATGGCAAGCAGACTAGCTAGAGCTTGCAATAAAAATGTTGTTAGTGTCATATTAGTTCATGAGTATGAGGGCGACTGATGTTCCAGCCCCTAAGGCAAGGGTAATCAGCAAGGATTCAAACATCTTGCTCATACCAGAGTTAATGTGATTGGTCATAATATCTCGAACAGCATTGGTCAGAGCAATTCCAGGTACAAAAGGCATAACCGCACCCGCAATCACCAGATCAGCTGTTGACGGTAAACCAGAATAGCGCGCCCAAAATTGTGCAATCAAACCAAAGACAAGAGCACCTGCAAAAGCTGTCATAAAAGGAATACGAATAAACTTCTCTACATAGAGAGAGCAAGTAAAGGCAAATAAGGTCGCCACTCCCGCTCCGATTGCATCGTAGACATTCCCACCAAACATGATTGAAAAGAAAGGAGCACTGAGAGTCGCTGCAGCAGTTAGTTGAACATTGGTATAGGGAGATGCCTTGGCATTCAATTCCTTTAGTTGGATAAAGGCTGTCTCCAAATCAAGCTGTCCTGATACAAGCTGCCGTGAAATCTGGTTGACATCACACACCTTCTCAATATTATAAGCAGAGGAGGTCACTCGCTTCATACGAGAGATATTTGTATTTTCAATGGAGAAAAAAATGGCGGCAGGCATGGCTAAAACATTACAATCCATAATGCCCTGTGAATGAGCAATCCGAATCATAGTATCTTCAACACGATAAATCTCAGAACCATTACGGAGTAAAATCGTTCCTGCCAGCATGATGACATCAATAACTGCATTCAGTTTTTTTGATTCTTCCATGTTTCCCTCCTTTTTCAAACTCCATTTTTATTTTATCATAATTTCGAGGAAAAATCTTTGCCACAAAAACTGTGACAAAGATTATTTAGTTATCCGTGTTATGTTCGTCCACATGAGTTGGTGTAGATGAAGATGGTGTCGATGGACTTTGAGACGGCACCGTATTATCTGCCCTGTTAGAGTTACGTTGGCTCGAAGATGGAACAGAAGAAGATGATGGCGGAGTTTTTGGTTTATAAATAGAAATCTTTATACGCGTCGTACTTAGATCAACTTTCTCACCTAGTTTTGGACTTTGATCCACAACAGTTCCTTCAGCAGTGCCCTCAGGAGCTGTCGATACCTCTACTACTTCGATATTAGCTTCCTTGACACCAACAATTTGAATTAAGTTATTCTTTGTAAATTCAAGACTTGAGCCAATATAACTTGGCATGGTCACGGTTGTCACCTTTTTAGCAACAGTCAAAACGATAGAAGTTGCCTTGGTAAGATCATAAGTCGTACCTTCTGCTAAGCTCTGTTTTAAACCACACCTGGTTCTGATTCACTGGACTCTTCTTCTTCAATCTTAATCAGATTTTCAGGAACTTTTTTCCCTTTCAATTCTGCAATAACATCAGTAGATTTGCGTCCAATATAGTTTCCAATCTTAAATGATTGTTTACCTGAAGATATGATTAGATTAACTTTAGACCCTTCTTTGCGAGCTGAGCCAGCATCTGGATCTGTTCGGATGACCCGACCTTCTTCTACGGTATCACTCGCTTCGGTCTTCTCCTCACCAATTTCAAAATTCGCTTTTTTCAAGGTTTCCTTAGCTTCAGCAACAGTTTGACCTGCAACTTTTGGAATCTCAACAGTAGCTGGTGTTCTGGATAAAATCCACACCAAAGAAGCGGCAACCAGTACGAAACTTGCTAGTAGAACTAGATAACGTGCTTTAAAACGACGTTTTTTCACTGGTTTTTCCACAGATTTTTTAGCACTTGCTTCTGGGCTAGCTTTAGTTACCTGATGGTTATCTGTCTGTGGTTGCACCTTAGGAATAGAGGTCAAGGTTGTTTGAGGAACCTTTGGCAATGTCTTTGTGTCCGCCTTAGTAGCATCATCAAAAACACGTTTAGGTTCATTTCTGCGGTTATAAGATAGACTGCTAGATAAATCAACATACATCTCTGAAACCGACTTGTATCGATCCGTAAGCTTTTTAGCAGTTGCTTTGATGACCACATTCTCCAAAGCTTGGGGAACAGATGGATTTTCAGCTATAACCGAAGGAAGTGGTTTTTGAAAATGCTGGAGGGCAATGGTTACTGCACTATCGCCATCATAAGGGATATGCCCTGTCAGCATCTCATAGAAAATAATCCCCATGGCATAGATGTCACTCTGGACAGTTGCCTTAGAGCCACGAGCCTGCTCAGGTGACAAGTAGTGGACAGAACCCAGCATAGAGTTGGTCTGAGTCAGACTAGTCTCTGCAAAGGCTACAGCAATCCCAAAGTCCGTCACCTTGGCCGTTCCATCAGGAGTTAAAAGAATATTTTGAGGCTTTAAGTCACGATGGACAATACCTTTAGTGTGCGCCAAGCGCATCGCTAAGAGAATCTGTCCCATAATACGGACAGCTTCCTCATTTGAGAGGGGATAGTGTTCTTTGATATAGCGCTTGAGATCAAGACCAGCTACATATTCCATAGCTAGGTACTGTTGACCGTCCTCTTCGCCGATATCCGTTATCCGAACGATATGGGGATGATCTAAGTCAGCCATTGCACGCGCTTCACGCTGAAAACGCGCAACAGCAATCGGGTCAGTCTGGTAGTTAGTCCTCAAGACCTTAACAGCTACCTCTTCCCGTCTAAAAATCAAATCCTTGGCCAGGTAGACATCTGCCATACCTCCACGGCCAATTTGTTTGATAATCCGATACCGCCCGGCAAAAATCTTGCCGATTTGGATCATTCTGCCGCCTCCTCCTTAATCGAAACAAGGGCAACTGTAATATTATCAAGCCCTCCGGCATTGTTGGCAAAGCGTACCAAAGTGGCTGCCTTATCATCAAGCGAAATATCGCTTGTCACAATATCATAGATCTCACTGCCTGAGATCATATTGGTTAGACCGTCGCTATTCATGACCAGATAGTCACCTGGTTCCAAGCTGACAATTCCAAAATCAGGTTGAATTTCGTCTTTTTGTCCGATAGATTGGGTGATAATATTCTTTTGTGGATGTGCTTCTGCCTCTTCTGGTGTCAATTGACCCGCCTTAAGCAATTCGTTAACCAAGGAATGATCACTTGTCAGTTGACGGTACTCTTCCCCTCGAATGAGACCGATTCTAGAATCTCCGATATGGGCATAAATTGCCTGATTTCCGATAACTGCAAGAGCTTCGAGGGTTGTTCCCATTCCCTTGTAGGCTTCATCTCGTCCTAGTTGATAAATCTTTTGATTTTCAACTTCTAGATGGTGGGCAAACCATTCGCGAACTTCATTAACGGTGTCGATCTGCGTATCAACCCAGGCAACACCTAAGTCCGTAACTGCCATCTCACTGGCAATATTTCCTGCGCGATGACCTCCCATCCCATCAGCCAAGATGATCATCGTGCGACCGGCACGGTTGACAAAAAGATTGACATAGTCTTGATTATTTGTACGCTTCTGACCCACATCTGTTAATAATGAAATCTCCATTGTGTCAGTTCCTTCCTAATTGGATATCTTACGAAATTGGCTGATGAAGAATCCATCACTTCCGTATAATTCTGGAGTAATAAGGATACAGCCATCTTTTAGAATATCCTTGCATTCGTGATCTAGTTTAACCTGCTCAAACTCGGGATGACTTTCTAAAAATGCTTGAACCACTTGAAAGTTCTCTTCTGAGACAATAGTGCAGGTACTATACGTTATTATACCACCTTTTCGTAGTGTTTGACAAACACTACCTAATATTTCCAGCTGAATTTCCTGTAATGACGCGAAATCTGCCGTCTCTTTATTATATTTGATATCTGGTTTTCGACGCAATAGACCAATCCCTGAACAAGGAGCATCAACAAGTATCTTATCAAATTGATCCTTACCAAAAAATTCATGCACTTTTCGAGCATCCAGTTTTTGCGTTTGGACACGATCCGCTACACCTAGTCGCTGAGCATTTTCTTGAATCAAAGTGAGTTTATGGTCATAGAGATCTCAGAGCCGTTACCTGACCTGTCGTCAAATAGGATGCCATATGAGCGGTCTTTCCACCAGGAGCTGCACAAGCATCTAAAACCTGCTCGTCACCTTGTAGCTCTAGTTTCGGGGCGACTAGCTGACTTGACTCATCTTGGATAGTAATAAGTCCTTCTGAAAACAAGTCATGACTAGCAAAATGCCCCTGTTCCTTAACCAGACCAGCAGCTGATAAGGCAGAATCACTTGCACCAAGCAGAGCTTTAATCTGCTCTTTTCGGCTCAAATCTGTCACACGGATACTGGCTTTATTGCGTTGCAAAAGACTCTCAAAAATTGCTTGCGCTCGCTCTTCGCCATACTCTTCCTTGAGTTTCGAAATCAACCATACTGGTAGGGAGTAGGCAATGGAATCACGCTTGTTCTTACGCTTGATACTGGCAATATCTGGCAAACCTTCACGTAAGATACGGCGCAAAACTGCATTGACCAATTTTTCGCTACCCTTTTTGCGAAGTTTAGCCAGTTCCACCGCTTCATTGACCACTGCATGATCAGGAAGCTTATCCAAGTATTGGAGTTGGTAGACACTCATGAGAAGCAAAACATAGAGCCAGCTGTCTAGCTTGTCTCTATCCTCAATAAAGTGAGACAAATACCATTCTAAAGTTAGTTTACGAGCTACGGTTCCATAAACAAGCTCTGTCACTAAGCCCTTGTCTGCTGCTGACAGTTGACTTCCCTTAAGGTGTTTATTTAAGGCGATATTGGAGTAAGCTTGTTGGATAAAGACATCCTCCAATACCTCTAGGGCTAAACTTCTTGCCGTTTCTACTTTAGTCACCAAATCGTTCTCCTACTGCCAAAGTTCGTCCCACACCGTTAAGGAAGGAAGCAATATCCATCTTAGGTTTTCCTGCTGGTTGAACCTGTCTGAGAGATAGAGCCCCCTCTACTGTTGCGACAATCAATTCTTTCTTACCGATGGAGATAATCTCACCCGGATTCCCCTTCCCTTCTACAGGCTGAGCTTCATAGATTTTGAAGCGTTCTCCCTTGAGGAAGGTATGAGCAACTGGCCATGGATTCATCCCACGGATTTGGTTGAAAAGTTGACGGTTGGTCTTGTTCCAGTCCAGTTTTTCCTCCTCAGGTTTGATATTTGGCGAAAATGTAACCTGGTTTTGGATCTTGTGGTTCTGGTTGAATCTCGCCAGCAATATATGCAGGCAAAGTATCCAAAAAGCAGATCACGACCAACAATTGCCAATTTTTTCAAACAAGGTTCCAACATTGTCCTCATCTGTAATTGGAATGCTACGACGAGAAATCATGTCTCCTGCATCCATTTCCTTGACCATTTCCATAATGGTTACTCCTGCCTCTTCATCACCCTGAATCAAGGCATAATGAATAGGAGCACCACCACGGTGTTTTGGAAGAAGCGAAGCATGAACGTTGACTGCAAAAATCCATGCTATCAAGGAGTTTACTTGGGAGGAATTGTCCCAAAAAGCTGCAGTCACAATTCCATCAGCACCCAAGTTCATGATAGCTTCCATTTCTGGACTACCTGATAATTTTTTTCTGGTTGGTAGATAGGAAGCCCTGCTTCTTTAGCTGCTTGTTTTACTGGGGTTTCCTGGATAACTTTTTTACGGCCGACCGCACGATCTGGCTGAGTTACAACCGCTACAATCTCGTAGCGGTCATCTGACAAAAGTCCCTTTAAAACAGTCGCTGAAAATTCAGGCGTTCCCATAAATATTAGTTTTGTCATATCTTCTCCTTCTTATAAAAATTGTTGCGGTTCGTGGTCAATACTGAGACGAAGTTCGCTATTTTCCCGTTCTTGTGTCAAGGCCAAGACCTGATTAGGGTTGGACCCAGCTCATCTTCTAAACGGTATTTAATTAAAATCTGATAATGATAGAGGTTATGAGTACGAGCGATAGGTTTTGGCGTTGGTCCAAGGATGATACTAGCATCCGACAAACCTGACCGCAATATTTCCATGACTTCATAAGCACGTTTAAGAACCTCTTCTTCTTTCTTATGAGACAAGGTAATTCCAATTGTGAAATAATAAGGTGGATAACCCAACTGACGTCGGATGCCCATTTCATAGGCATAAAAAGCCTTCATAGTCCTGTTCCTTGGCGAATCGAATGGCATAATGCTGAGGATTATAAGACTGAATCAAGACCTGACCTGCCTTTTTCAGCACGACCAGCGCGACCTGCCACCTGGGTCAAGAGTTGGAAGGTTCTCTCAGAAGAACGGAAATCAGGCAGGTTCAAGGCTGTGTCCGCATTGAGAACACCAACCAAGGTCACATTTGGAAAATCCAAGCCCTTGGCAATCATCTGGGTTCCCAGAAGAATATCCGCTTCACCCTTGCCAAACTGCTCAAGAAGTGCTTGGTGACTACCCTTTTTTGCGAGTTGTATCCACATCCATGCGTAGAATGCGTGCCTCTGGAAAGAGTTCTGCTAGCTCATCGTAGGCCTTTTGAGTTCCTGTTCCATAGTAACGAATGCTACGACTCTGACAGTTGGGACAGACATGTGGAATTTCTTTCGAAAAGCCACAGTAATGGCAGTTCATAGTCTTAGTATCCATGTGGAGCGTCAAGGAAATATCGCAATTAGGGCAGGTATCCACAGTACCACATTCCCGACACATGACAAAGCTAGAATAGCCACGGCGATTGAGCATGAGAACCACCTGCTCTTTTTTATCCAATCGATCTTGAATGGCCTCAATCAGTGGTGGTGTAAAGTTTGACGTTTCATTCTGCCCGATGTAGTCCCGAAAATCAATCACTTGAACCTCAGGAATAGTAGCTAAAGGATTGGCACGTTGGGTCAGACGTAAGTGTTGATAAACGCCTTTTCCAGCCCGCGCACGACTTTCTAGACTCGGTGTTGCAGAACCAAGGACTAATGCTGCTTGATTGTACTGAGCTCGTAAAAGAGCCACATCTCTAGCATGATAACGAGGATTGCTGTCTTGCTTGTAGCTGGCCTCGTGTTCTTCATCGATAATGATAACGCCTAGATTTTTCAAAGGGGCAAAAATGGCAGACCGAGCTCCAACAACTACCTGAGCATCTCCACGCTCCACCTTGCGCCATTCATCATACTTTTCACCATTGGACAAGCCAGAGTGGAGAATGGCTACTTTCTCACCAAAACGAGCAATAAAACGCTCGGTCATTTGAGGTGTCAGAGAGATTTCCGGAACTAGAACAATCGCTGTTTTTCCCAAATCCAAGGCCCCTTGGATAATCTGCAAGTAAACCTCCGTTTTCCCACTTCCAGTGATTCCTTGTAAAAGAAAGGGAGGGTGTTTCTTCCCAATCGCTCCAACAACCGCCTCACAGGCTTCTTTTTGTTCTGGATTTAACTCTAAAGATTGGCTAGATTCAATACCTTCAAAATAAGCCGCTGAACGTTGCACTTCTTTTTGCACTATGGTGATAGCACCATGTTCCACAAAGAAATTAACTTGTTCACGTGAGTAATGTTCTAACAAATCAGCCAAAGGAACTGTTTCAGGATGTACTAATAAGTATTCTCGCAGTTCCAATTTCTTCTTGGCACGATTTGAGATTTCTAGATTTTCTAATTTGTCAAGATTCACTTCAACCCAAGACTGCGTCTTAACCTTCTTCTGATCCACAGCCTGGTACTCTAGTTTTAAAAGCCCTTTTCGAGTCAATCGCATCATCTCAGCCTGCTTTTCTATGTCTAGAGATGAAAATGCTAGAGACTCCTGCGAACCAAACAAACGGTCTCTTTCCTCTTGACTTAAGCCTTCCAGTGGATAGAGGATCTTATCATAGCTAGAGTTCAAAAATCCAGGGAGCATAGCTTTTAGAATGGAAATTTTGTAGGAGAAGACTGATTTACGTAGTTCCTCTGCTAGCCAGAGTTGTTCCTCCGTTAAAACAGGAGAAAAGTCCAGCACCTCGGCAATTTCTTTTAAGTCCTCGTCTGCCACATCTGCATCAGATTGAAACTCCAATCCAAGAACAATACCCTGAATCAAGCGATTGGCCTTCCCAAAGGGTACATGAACCCGCATGCCGACTTCCAACATTTCCTCAAATTCTTCTGGAATCTTGTAGCTATAGGGCTGGTCTGTCTGCATCAAGGGAACATCCACAATGATTTTTGCAATAGCCATATCCTCACCTCCTTCTCTTCTTAAATCGTTTCAATTGATTGAGTATTCTTGCAATAGAAAAAATAAGATTGAGTCCCCCCAACCTTAAATTTTTTCACCTTCTTCTTTTTCTTTCGCGATTTGCTCTTTGATTTTCTTTTCTTCTTCTTCTTTCAATCGTCTTTCTTCTTCGATACGACGGCGAACAGCTTCGCGTTTTCCTTCTGGATCTGGGTGGATGGTTACATTCCCTGATTCAATTTCTTCCAAGGCACGAAGTGTAGATTTTACAGATTTAAATTCTTGAGTTGGAGGTGCTCCAGCTTCTAATTCGTGAGCACGTTTTGCTTCCAAGATTACGAGTGAATATTTTGATGGTACCTTATCAAGCAAGGTATCGATAGAGGGTTTAAGCATCATTTGTTTGTACCTGTTTTCTAAATTTTATCGAATAGTCGGAGACTTTGGTAGCATATCCTGATAGTGACCAATCACACGGTCCACACGGAAATGTTCAGCTTCAATCACACGTTTGACACGTTCTGCGGCAAGAGGAACATGGTCATTTACAATAGCGTAGTCATACTCACGCATCAAAGCAATTTCTTCCTTGGCTTTTTCGATACGCTGAGCAATTACTTCTGCGCTATCTGTACCTCGGCCTACGAGACGGTCTTGCAATTCTTCCAAATCTGGTGGTGTCAAAAAGATAAAGACAGCATCTGGAACTTTTTTCTTGACCTGAAGAGCTCCCTGCACTTCAATTTCAAGGAAGACATCGATTCCCTTATCAAGCGTTTCGTTGACATAGGTCAGAGGAGTTCCGTAGTAGTTGCCTACATACTCTGCATACTCTAACATTTGCCCTTGACGGATCAATTCTTCAAATTCTTCCCGTGTACGGAAGAAATAATCAACACCATCTACTTCACCTGGACGTTGTGCCCGCGTTGTCATAGATACAGAATATTGAAATTGATTTTCAGAACTCTCAAAAATTTCTCGTCTAACCGTTCCTTTTCCAACTCCTGAAGGACCTGAAAAAACGATTAGTAAGCCTCGGTCTGCCATTATGTCTCCTTTGGATAGTTTGTGAAATGACTTGAAAATTTCTGTAAGATTATATATCTAAAAGCCATTTCTGCTCGCTACAATCTTTTCTATCTAGTGTAACAAAAAAAGCAGTAATTTTTTTCAACTGCTCTTTCTTATTTATTTTGCATAATCAACTGCACGAAGTTCACGAATCACGGTTACCTTGATATTTCCTGGGTAATCGAGATTGTTTTCGATTTTTCTCACGAACTTTATGAGCCAAGATTGTGACCTTGTCATCTTTGATTTGACCTGGATTTACCATAATGCGGATTTCGCGACCAGCTTGAAGGGCAAAGCTATTTTGAACACCTTCAAAGCTATTAGCAATTTCTTCAAGATCATGGAGACGTTTGATGTAGCTTTCAAGCGATTCGCTACGAGCTCCTGGGCGGGCTGCACTTAAGGCGTCCGCTGCAGCAACGAGAACTGCGATCACACTTTCAGGCTCTACATCACCGTGGTGACTGGCAATAGTATTCACCACAACTGGGTGCTCCTTGTACTTGCGCGCCAATTCAGTACCAATCTCAACGTGGCTACCCTCTACCTCACGGTCAATGGCTTTACCAATATCGTGAAGGAATCCCGCGCGACGAGCAAGGGTAGCATTTTCACCAAGTTCGCTAGCCATGATACCAGCCAACTTAGCAACTTCAATCGAATGACGCAAGACATTTTTGTCCGTATGAAGTACGGAACTGCAAGCGACCCATGATCTTCATCAAGTCTGGGTGAAGGTTCGGTGCACCAATTTCATAGGCTGCAGCTTCACCATATTCACGAATCTTGTTATCAATCTCTTGACGATTTTTCTCAACCAACTCTTCGATACGAGCTGGGTGGATACGTCCATCCTTAAGCAAGGTTTCCATCGTCATACGGGCAATCTCGCGACGAATAGGATCAAAACCTGACAAGGTTACTACTTCTGGCGTATCATCAATGATAACATCAACCCCTGTCAAACTTTCAAAAGTACGGATATTACGCCCTTCACGTCCAATGATACGACCTTTCATGGTATCATCAGGCAGATGAACCGTAGAGTTGGTAGACTCAGCCACATACTCACCAGCAATTCTCTGCATAGCTTGGGACAAGATATCCTTAGCCAATTTGTCTGAACGTTCCTTAACTTCTTGCTCAGCCTCACGAATGCGACTAGCAATTTCCTTAGTCAAGTTTTCCTCTGTCTGGGCCAAGATAATGTCTTTTGCTTCCGACTGAGTCAGAGTTCCAATACGCTCTAGTTCAGCTTGCTTTTGTTTCTCAATTTCTTCTAGTTGCTCTTCACGTACATCAAGGTTTTTTGCTCTATCAGAAATACTTTGTTCTTTTTGTTCAAGTGTTTTTTCTTTGTTCGTCAAATTGTCATCTTTACGATCAAGACTGCTAGCACGTTCGGTCAAACGACTTTCGATTTGCTTGAGTTCTTGACGTTCTGATTTAAATTCAGCGTCCACTTCTTCACGGTATTTTCTGGCTTCTTCTTTGGCCTCCAATAGTGCTTCTTTTTTAAGAGACTTGCTTTCGCTCTTAGCTTCATTGAGTAATAAATCCGCTTCGCGCTCAGCTTGTCCTCGTAAATTAGTTGCTTCTTGTTCAGCATTTAAAAGCATCAGCTCTGCAGCCTCTTGTGATGATTTCATCTTGACTGAGATGCTGACATATCCAATGACTAAACCAATGATGACGGCAAAAACAACTATAACAATCGCCATAATTTCCATGTTTTTACCTCAATTTATTTGTTTATCCGAATGATATGCATTCTTATACATTCTACCATAAAAAAATCATTTTTTTAACAAACCTTAAATTGAAGTTGTTTTTGGTCATTTCAAGTCAACAAATCCTTATTTTTCCCTAATAAACTAGGGTATTGTTACTAAGCAAAATTTTTAAAGAATTTTTTTACACAAATTAGAAAAAAACTACCTCTCAGTAGACTTAGTAGTGATCTTTAAAGGATAAGAAAGCGATGCTATCTCCATCCATCATATATATCAAGCGATTCTCTGCATCAATGCGACGTGACCACGCTCCTTGGTAATCATACTTGAGCGGTTCTGGTTTCCCCATTCCTACAAAAGGATCGCGTTGAATTTCCTTGATTAGTTTGTTGATTCTTTTTAACGTTTTCTTGTCCTGAGTTTGCCAGTAGCAATAATCCGCCCAGGCATCTTCTGTAAACTTGAGTAGCATTCATCGCTCCTCAATCACATGAATCTGCGTGCGTCCTGCACGAACTTGGGACATTCCTCGCAAGACCTTGTCAGAAAGTTCCTTATTCTGAGCAATCCTCAAAGTTTCTTGAATACTATCCCACTCACTCTTTGAAAGGACGACAATGTCTTCGTCAGGATTTTTGTTGACCACAGTCAAAGGTTCAAACTCATCGTTTACCTTCTTCATATAGTCCTTCAAATGATTTCGGAATGTTGAGTAAAGAACTGCTTCCATAACCATACCTCGTTTTTACCTCTTTTTCCATTATTATACACAAAAAGAAAAATTGTCAGGAACTTGTACAAGTTTTTTCCTTTCTCATCTGTTCATTCGAAAAAAATATAAAAAAAGCCTACCTTTCAGTAGACTTAGTTTGATTCGATTCTGATTGGCACTCGACCAAAATTTTGTTCTGCGATACTTGGGTGTCCCAGTTGATAAATTTGGTCTGCCTTTTGGGTCATGACATCCCAAGGTTCCTTGCCAATTCGGCTGACTAGATTGACCTGCCCTTTCAGAGACTTGAGATGTTGTCTGCCTTTTTCGGTAAAACCAAGAACATGAATTGCTTCTGGCAAGTCATTTTCTCTAGCCTGCACCAAGATATAGGTCAAGAGGCGTCTGACACGCGCCTTGGTGTAGCGTTTGGTCGCAACCGCCTCAACCAAGTCTTCCATAGACTGGGCCGTCTTGATGGCATCATTGATACGCACAGCCATCTCTTGATTTACCTGATAGATAGTCGTTAGGTCGGGATTTGACAAAATTTGATATCGGAGCAAGAGAAAATAGTTTTCCCAACTCACCTTACTGGCCTGCTCAAAAAGGGTAACAGAAGGCATAAAGCGTTCTAAGAAATCTTGGTCTTTCTGGTGCTGACGCAGGGCTGTCGCCGAGGCAAAGTCCACATCCTTATCCACAGAATGATAGCCAGCCCCCTGACGCTGAATTGGCTCAAGTTTGATGTTTCGTCCCGCAACCGCCTTGGCGTAGGCAAGAGCAAGGACATGATTGGGCGTATTGCCTGAAAAATCAAGATCTGCAAATTCCTTCCACATGGCCTGGGTTTTCTGTGGATAGGATAGAGAATCTGGCAGATTTTCAACAAATTTCTCCATCTCAGTAGCTTGCTCTGTGTATAAGTCAGCGATTTTTTGATAATCCAGAACTTCCTCCGTCCCAAATGCTAGAGTATCAATGCCCAATCGAGCCAAGATATCCACAGCTCCTTGACCAAAGAAATCAGCTGCCTGAACACTGACTAAAAAGGGCAATTCCACTACCAAATCTGCTCCATTTTCCAGCGCCATCTGGGCCCGAGTCCACTTGTCTACGATAGCAGGCTCTCCACGTTGCATGAAATTTCCAGACATGGCTACGATTTTCAACCCCTCTGCCTGATCCAGCAGGTATTTGTGGCCATTATGAAAAGGATTAAACTCCGCGATAATACCTGTGATGGTCATGCTAATCTCCTACTTCTGCGCCACAAAAAACCAACGAGTGCTGGTTTCTGTTGGCTCCTTGTCTTCAAAGTCTGCATAGAGTTTGAAGGACTTGAATCCAGCCTGTTCCAGCAAAATATCATAGGTCAGAACCTCATAAGTCCGCTCCTCATGCACTTCATCGTGGCGACTAAAGGAATCGTCAGCCTCCTTGATAAAAAAGGTCAACTCATGCACGATGGAGTGAGGTGCTTCGTCCTCGTAGGTATCCCAGAGCATGGCGAACTCTTCCGCATTTTCATGGTAAGAATAGCCTGGAAAAACCTCATCAGTCTGGTAGGTCGAATGCACATCAAAGATGAAAACTCCATCTTCATTAAGGGCATTATACACTTCCTTAAAGACGTCTCCTACTTCCACCTCATCCTGCATGTAGCAGATAGAGTCCGAATAACAAGTGACAAAGTCATATTTACCTGCCTTGGACAAATCCAGCATATTGCCTTCAATAAAGTCAATCTTTTGTTTGGCTGAAGAAGCTCTCTTCTCAGCAATCTTCAACATATCCGCACTCAAATCAAGACCAGTCACATCAAAACCAGCCTGAGAGAAGCGCACAGATTGAATTCCTGTACCACAAGCCAATTCCAAGAGTTTCTTTCTCTCCTTGGTTTTAGGCAAGTGACGCAGAGAAAAAGCCGTCCATTTGTCGTATAAACTATCATCCATGACAGCATCATAGACCGCCGCAAAGTTTCATAAGTAGCCATAATTAAGATACAAAGAGCGTTAAAAGCAAGGAGAAAATAGGAAACTTTCTGCTGTATCGTCAGATACAAAGAAAGTTTATCTTTTTCTCGCAGCTTTTAGCTCGTGTTCAGTTTCAAGATGAACAAAACACGACGCTCTTACCTTTCAATCAATTTTTCTAAAATAAGCAAAGAAACCCAGTTGACTACAACTGAGTTCATCTCCTAAGCCAAGGTTTCAGATAAATCTACTGAATCCGCCTCATGCCATAGTTTTTCTAGGTTATAGTGGGCACGCATTTCTTCTGAAAAGACATGCACAACGACAGCACCAAGGTCCAGCAAGACCCAACCTCCAGCTGCATCGCCTTCAACATGGCTACCTTTAAAAACCCTGCTTGAGCTACCTTTTTCACGGATGTTATCAGCGATAGCGTCCAACTGACGGCTATTCATTGAACTAGTAATAACAAAGTAATCCGTCACGCTAGTCAAATCTTGTACGTCAAGTGCGAGGATATCCTCCGCACGTTTCTCATCAGCCGCTTTCACGACTAGTTCTAGTAATTCTTTTTCGTTCATTTAGTCC
>BNJU01002291.1_pt1 | contig 33142 bp, 40 predicted proteins | sample 8539281 | NCBI WGS metagenome assembly BNJU01 (sample SAMD00202456, study PRJDB9452) | human saliva metagenome | isolation source: human saliva | place: Japan
GAAAATGATGATTATCTGTATGAGAAGCACTAACAGTATTAAAAAAGCTCCGAAGCCGCTTGGTTTCGGAGTATTTTTTATTTGTATGTCAGTCTATGCAGTTCACCTGTAAGTTGCATTTTTTCAAAGCCGTGCTGTGAAAGTGCCTCATACAGTATTATGGCTACCGAATTTGATAAATTCAGGCTTCTTATATCTCCCCACATAGGTATCCTTATACAGTTTTCTTCATTCTCGGCAAGTATTTCTTCAGGGATTCCCGCGCTCTCCTTTCCGAACATTATATATTCATCACTGTCATATACCACATCCTTATATGTATGATGTGCTTTGGTTGTGGCAAAATACATATGCTCTCTTGCCTTCGGATTTTTCTCATAGAAATCCTCAAGATCTGAATAGACAGTGACATCAAGTTTTGCCCAGTAGTCCATACCGGCTCTCTTGATTCGCTTTTCATTTATTTTAAAGCCCAGAGGCTCTATAAGATGCAGCCTTGTGTTAGTCGCCACACAGCTTCTTCCAATATTTCCGGTATTGTCGGGTATCTCAGGTTCAAGTAATACAATATTCATTAAAGGCTCCTTACAAACTTTTCAATCCTTGAAAGTGCTTCCTTTAATCTTTCCATAGAATATGCATATGAAACTCTCACATAACCTTCTCCACATTCACCGAAAGCCGTTCCCGGTACTATTGCAATCTTTTGCTCTTCAAGAAGTCTTGTCGCAAACTCCTCTGAACTCATCCCGAATCTTTTTATACTTGGGAATACATAGAATGCTCCCTGCGGTTCAAAGCATGTCATTCCAAGCTCATCAAATCTGTGAAGCAGGTATCTTCTTCTTTGATTATATGACTCTCTCATCCTTGCCACATCGGCATCACCATGTGCAAGTGCCTCTATGGCCGCATACTGACTTGTGGTAGGTGCACACATGATGGCATACTGATGAATCTTGGTCATCTGTGCAATAATCTCCTTTGTCCCTGTAGCATATCCCAGTCTCCAACCGGTCATCGCATATGACTTTGAAAAACCGTTTATCAAAACGGTTCTCTCCTTCATACCCTCTATCTGTACTATAGAAGCATGCTCACCCTCATATGTCAGCTCACAGTATATCTCGTCGGAAATTACATATAAGTCATTTTCAATACATACCTTTGCAATCTCTCTAAGCTCGTCCATATTTAATATCGAACCTGTAGGATTGTTCGGGAAAGGCAGTATAAGTATCTTTGTCTTATCGGTTACTTTTTCAAGTATCTGACTTGCCTTCAGCTTAAATCCGTCTTCAGCCTTTAATTCTATTATTACAGGCTTACCGCCTGCAAGTATTGTACAAGGTACATATGATACATATGAAGGTTGCGGTATCAGTACTTCATCATCTCTGTCAAGCATTGCCCTCAAAGCAATATCGATGCCCTCACTTCCGCCTACGGTAATAATCATTTCACTCTTAGGGTCATATTCCACACCGAGTTTTCTTATGAGATAATTTCTTATCTCATCTCTAAGCTCCATAAGACCTGAGTTTGATGTGTAGAATGTCCTACCTTTTTCAAGAGAATATATACCTGCATCTCTGATAAAATAGGGTGTTTCAAAATCAGGCTCGCCTACACCGAGTGATATGGCATCTTCCATAGTATTTACTATGTCAAAGAATTTTCTGATACCTGAAGGCTTTATTGATTTTATTGTATTTGATAACGGATCTCTCATGGTGTTATAAGTTGCCTCTCATCTTTTTTCTTTGCAGACAGTATGGTTCCATGGTCCTTATATTTCTTCAGTACAAAATGTGTAGCTGTAGAAAGTACGGAATCCATAGGTGCAAGCTTGTCCGATACAAACTGTGCCACATCTCTCATTGTTCTGCCTTCAATAAATACGGTAAAGTCAAATGAACCGCTCATCAAATACACCGCATTTACCTCTGAAAACTGATAGATTCGCTCTGCAATATTGTCAAATCCCATTCCTTTTTGAGGTGTGACTCTTACCTCAATAAGTGCATTCACCTTCTCATTATTTGTTTTATCCCAGTTTATAAGTGTGTGATAACCGCATATCACACCTTCTTTTTCCATATCCGCTATCTCATTTGCAATGGCTGTCTCATCTTCACCCAGCAAAATAGCCAGCTCTTCAATATCAATTCTGGAGTTTTTCTCAATTACCGATAATATTTTCTCTCTCATATTTTATCACCTTAAAAATTTCATCTTCACTAGGTCTGTTGACATACTCAGTGACCTCTTTATCCACTATCACTTTATCAAGACTCTTGCTCAAACGCCCTATTATTTCGGCGGATATACCCTGATCTTTTAAGTATTTACAATCGGCTATAGGGTCTTCGGTCATTATAAGCTTTCCGTCCGTTAAAAGCCTGTATATATTAAGCCCGAAGTACTCACAAACTTCAATACAGATCTGAACAGCCGGTATTTTTTTCATCTCTATTTCAAATCCGCATCTATGTGACTTTGCAAAATTGTACAATGTATCAAGTATACCGCCCTCTGACACATCTTCTATGTTACCTCTAAAGCCTGCAAATATACTGTTTATATCTACAGGCTTAATATCAGGTCTATCATTATTTATGGGAGATAAATATCTCCCATAATAACCTCTGTCCCTAATATGGCAGTCCACACTGTCTAAGTATATCTTATTAAAATATCCGATAAGTTCGTCATACCGACTTTCTATTATTTTCAGAGAACCTTTAAGCCCCGCATATCCGCAAACTATTATATACTTCTCCATTACTGTCCCGGATTCAGATTCGGATCAAAAGCCGGTCCCTGACTTACATCAGGTGCCTGTGTCTCTGACGGTGCCGCCTGAGTATCTGCAGGTCCTGAATTATCAGACTCGGATGCCTGTGTCTCTGACGGTGCAGGCGCGACAGGTGCAGGTGCGGCAGGCGCCGTACTTCTTGTACCTCTTATATATATATCATCCGCTTTTCTGTAAGTGTCGCTTGAAATCAAGTCTTTACTTACTTCAACACCGTTTTCCTTTACAATCTTCCACAGCTTTGAAACTCTTCCCTTATGTCCGTCAGACTGTCTCTTTATATATCCCTTTGATTTGGAATTATCATCTATATATGTCTTACCCTTCGGAGTCTCACTGAGTACCTCGGATACAAACTCTATGGTCCTTCCTGCCGGTCTATCCTCTTTACCCCAAATAGTAAATGTGACATCTCTTCCGGATGTTATAGCCTCCACATATATAGGAGTCTTTCTGTTATTTGTAACTTTGATGTCCTTATAATCTCCTGCTATTGCCGCATCACCGCTCGGTTGTACATATCCAACAATCATAGAGTGATTCTTTCTCTCCGTAATGGTTATCTCTGCTCTAAGAGCAGCCTGATAAAGTGTGGTTGCTATCTGGCAGGCTCCACCTCCTACGCTGTCTATTACAAGACCGTTTTGGTATGCCTTAGCCATCTTATAACCGTTATTTATAGTAAAGGGCTGCATTCTTTCATATCCTGATAATGTCTCACCCGGCATCAAAAGTACGCCGTCCATCTTTGCAGTACCTACCGCAATATTTGTGGCTCTCTCTGATGTTGATGATGAATAATTTGTAGTAAATGTTCCAAGTACATCCTTAATACTGCCAAGCTCCTCGGCTGTAACACTCGGTTTTTGCTTGGTAACATCCGCCACTATAGTCTCTTCATTGTCCTTTAAAACAGCCTCTCTAAGCTTCGACAATGTAGAATCGGCATCTATTGCATAGCCTTCCTTCTCAGGAGTTATCTCAAAAGCACCGTTCACCCTCTTTATAGTCGCATCTACAGGCGCATCGGGGTTTTTCCTGTTGGCCTTTTTCAAAAACGACTTAACCGCGTCATCGTTAAATTCTATATCAGGAGTGATCTTCTCAGGTTTTTCAAGTAACTCGGAGCTTTTTGCAAATCTCTCAAGCATATTCCCTGTCGTAAACTTCTCAGCCTCAGACAATATAAATTCTTTATTGGATATACCCGCTCCAAGCTCTGCAAAGCTGCTCTCAAGCTTTTCTCCCTTTACATCCAAAACAAACTTCTTTGCATCCGCTTTCTCCTGCAATGAATTAAGTGCGTTACTTAACGCATCCAATGTTGCTATGTTTTCTCCAAGTCCTTCTATACTGAAGCCCTTTGGAAGTCTTTTCTCAGCCTGTATTCCGGCGCTTCCTGCTTCATCCTTATTATCTCCCTCGACTGTAGTCTCAGGTACGGCTGTGGTTTCTTCTGATGCCCCACTTTGTGTAGCCTTTTTGTCGGCAGACTTATCATCTTTTTTTGAATCGTCACTGTTTGCTTTCTCAGCTTTTGTCTGAGGATTTGCAGCCAATACATCTACTCTACCTGCTCCACTGCTTATTCCCAAGCCTGCAACTGCCATAAATGCTGCAACTGCGACCGCTATATTACCTGTTTTCTTTCTCAATTCCCATCATCCTCTCACTTAACCAATGCTGAAACTACTACCGGAACTACCATTGCCAGAACTAATATTGCAACTATTACTATCGAAATAATTCGCCTTTTATTATTCTTCATATAAACCTCTTTTCTTTTTGAGATAAAATTTTGTCTATCATTCGCTTGGCTTCAGACTCTGAAAGCAAGTCGATATTTATCTTGCAAACAATTCTATGACACTTTAGTAATTTCTGCAAGTCCTCTTTTGTTCTTTTTCTGATAGGAATAAACTTTTTCAGCTTCACTTTCATCATCTCGGTGTCACATCCAAGCTCAGGAAAATATTCCAATATCCTTTGATACAGCATATGTGTAAAATAAGCATCCGAAAATGCCCTGTGCATATGTTTTCTCTCTATTCCGAAATAAGCACAGGCATCAGTAAGATTTTTCTTTACATCGGGCGGTAATATTTTCTTGCACAGCTTATATGTATCAATACCTCTCTTTTCAAAATCAAACCCTGCATTGTTTGCTTCTTTTCTTACAAAGCTGTAATCAAAGATTGTATTGTGTCCGAGCAGATCAAAGCCGTCACAAAACTCCACTATCTCTCCGATTGCATCCTTTATATATCTTGCAGACTTTATTTCATCTTCATTTATTCCGGTAAGATTTAAAATTTCATCACTCACAGGAATATTCGGATTTATTATACAGGAAAACATCTCCACAATATGTGAATCTTTCACCTTTATAAGTCCGACTTCTATTATCTTATCCTTTGAAACACTTACTCCCGTAGTCTCAAGGTCAATTGCTACATAATCAGTAATTTTCATACCTTCGCACTCGGGCAATCCTCTCTCAAAAAGCAAATATCACATTTTTCTCTTCTTGCAATACATATAGTCCTTCCAAGTGTTATAAGGTCGGTATTCCACAGTATCCAGTGATCTTTGGGCAAAATCTCCATAAGCTCAAACTCTATCTTTACAGGGTCGTCACTTTCTGTAAGTCCAAGCTTTTTTGTGATTCTTTTTACATGTGTGTCCACCACAATGCTCGGCATATCAAAGATATTGCCTCTTATTACATTGGCGGTCTTTCTTCCCACACCGGGCAAACTTAAAAGACTCTCAAGGTCGCTTGAACCTCCCGTTAAAATCTGAAAGCAACTTTCTTGCACAGGCTATCAGATTCTTTGCCTTACTGTGGTAAAATCCTATGGAATGAATATCTTTTTCCATCTCCTCCACACTTGCCGCAGCAAATTTTTCAAGGCTGTCATATTTTTTATATAGGTCTCTTGTAACTATATTTACCCTTGCATCTGTACACTGTGCACTCAGTATAGTGGCAAAAAGAAGCTGCCACGGAGTATTGTACTCCAAATACATCTTCTTTTCAGTGCCGTATGCTTCATCCAGTTTATCCAATATATTTTGTAATCTCTTGTCCGTCATACCGTTATCTCTATTTTTCTACCGCTTGGTTGATATTCATAGTATCTTACTCCTGCCGCATTCAACATCCTTTTGCTTGCTCTGACAGAAGGGCTGTTTGCATACTTGTCGTCTTCATATATAATTGTCTTTATCCCCGCCTGTATTATAGCCTTTGCACATTCATTGCAAGGAAAAAGTGTAACATATATCTTGCTGCCCTCAAGTGAGCCGCCTCTGTAGTTCAATATTGCATTAAGCTCACTGTGTGTGGAGTATAAATACTTTGCATTGTAAGGGTCGCTAAGTTCAAGGTCCTTTCCCCACGGAAACTCCTCATCCGAGCACCCCCTCGGAAAACCGTTATAGCCCATTGAAAGTATCTTATTGTCCTCACTTACTATACAGGCGCCTACCTGTGTATTCGGATCTTTTGATCTTTTCGCACTGAGCTTCGCCACGCCTATAAAGTACTCATCCCAATTTATATAATCTTCTCTTTTCTCGCCCATAATTCACCTTAAATCAATTATTTCAAAGCCTGCGGCCTTTTTTAACCTGTTCATTATCGCCTTGCCTATTCCTCTTTCATCAAAAACTTCTGAAAGTATATATTCTACACCCAGCTCATCACATTTTCTTAGAATATCAAAAAGATTGTGCGCAATACTGTCGGGATTTTTTATACTTCCCAGGCTTAAGATATTTATGCCCTTCTTTCCCTTTGCCTCAGCTTCCAAATCTTTCTTATGTTCATCTACGGTAAGCAAAGCCATAGGTTTGTCACAGTCTTTTATCCTGTCTTTCATATACCTTAAAACCGCACTCTCATCTCCTCTTACAAGCTTCATATCAGCCTTCGGAGCATAGTGCTTATACTTCATTCCCGGAGCCTTGGGAGCCTCACTTCCTGTAAGCAAATGCTCTATGGCAGGGTCTACATCCACCCTTTCACAAATCTTTCTTAACATCTCAAGAGTAACGGCACCCGGTCTAAGGAGTGTAGGTATATCCGATGTAAGGTCTATAATGGTTGACTCCACACCTATACCTACCTCACCGCCGTCTATTATCATATCTACTTTGCCGTTCATATCTTCAAGCACATGGCTTGCCTTTGTCGGTGAAGGCCTGCCTGAGGTATTTGCACTCGGTGCGGCTATAGGTACTCCTGCAACCTTTATAAGAGCCCTTGCGATATCATTACTTGGAAGCCTTACGGCTACAGTGTCCAGACCGCCGCTTGTAGCATCCGGAATAATATCTCTTTTTTTCAAAACTATGGTCATAGGACCCGGCCAGTACTTTTTTGCAAGAGTGTAGAAAATATCGGGTATATCCTTTGCAATATTTTCAACATCATCTACATTTGCAATATGTACTATCAGCGGATTGTCACTCGGTCTGCCCTTTGCGGAATATATCTTTTTTGCAGCCTCTTCCAAAAATGCGTCTGCACCCAGACCGTATACGGTTTCGGTAGGGAATGCCACCAGTCCGCCGGACTTTATTATATCCGCCGCCAATTTTATACTATCATCATGATACAATTCTTCTATATCTTTATTATCTATCTTTCTTACAACAGTTTCTTTTTCCAATTAGACATCTCCCATATTATAGGCATTTCTTCTTCTGCTCTTTATAATTTTCTTTATCTTGCTTTCCTCATACTTTTGCCTTACTTCTTCAAATACATCCGCATCCACCACCTTTGTGGTCTTTATCACATAGTATTTGTCATCGTTTTTCTTACTCTTATCTTGCCTTTGACATATCCGTGCTCCGGACAGATACCTATACAGTAGTAGTTTCTTTGATTTGTGGAAAACCACTTTATCTTTTTCTTTAACATCCTGTTACATCTGTCACAGATAAGGTCGGAGTTGTGCTTATCTGATATAGCCTCCTCCTTTGTATCAAACAGTGTGGATACAAACTTTGAATAACCTGAAAAATGCAAGTAAATCTCTTCCTCCGCATTTCTCGGTACACGGTAATAATCCAGTGAATAGTACTCGCTTACAGGCCAAAAGTCCATTCTCTGCATTACTCTCGCCGTATAGTAAGCATCATCAAAGGCGTGGTGGAACGGTCTTCTTATATCAATACCCAGTATTTGCACGGCTCTTTCAAGCGGTATCCGATCCTGCTCTCCGTTAGAGTATCTGATATTGAAAAGCTTTTGAAGATCATAATAAAAAAGCGGATATTCAAACTTGTTTTCCACACCGTAAAACTTTATATTTCTCTGAAGCTCCACAAGATCAAGGTTTCCCCAGGTACAAATTATCTTTTTTTTATTTCTGTCGTCTATCTCGCAAAATCTGTAAAAATCATTTATAGCATCTACAAATGGTACACCCTTTCTCTTAAGCTCTCCGATACCTATCTGTACCACCTCATGCACCTTAAAATGCATCTTCTTGTACACTGTCGGTTTTATCACTCTGTGAAATTCATCAACTATTTCCAAATCACAATTAAGTTTTAAGGCACCTATTTCTATTATTTCAAAGGGAAGATCTTTATTGCTGTATTCTCTGCCGTTCGGACTTTGATTCCACTCCAAATCCAGTACTATATAACTGTCCATATCCGCCTTTCCAAAAAAAGCACATCCGAAGATGTGCTTAGATTTTACTCACTTTTCTCATTTTTTATAATAGCATCTTTTCTCATCGGAATACGACAATTCTTGTTATTTCCGAACTCCACTATTACAGTATCATCTGTAATATCAATCAAGACGCCATAAAAACCTGCTGAAGTCTCTACAGTATCACCGACTTCAAGACTTGCAAAAAGTTCAGCCTGTTTAGCCTTTTCCTTCTTATTAGGTCTATAAGCCATAAAGTAAAATATTGCCGCAATGAATACAACATACATTGCTATTGCACCAATTCCAAAACCGCCACCTGCATTTGCTGTCGCTAAAATATTCATAATTCTCCTCTTTAACCCTCAAGCATTGTTCTTATTTTATTATTTTTATATTCAGTATATCTTCCTTCGCGTATAGCCGTACGAATCTCACTCATCATTGTATTATAGAAATAAAGATTGTGCAATACACAAAGACGCATACCGAGCATTTCATTCGCTTTCAAAAGATGCCTGATATATCCTCTTGAATAGGATCTGCAAGCAGGACAATTACATCCTTCTTCTATAGGTCTCTTATCTAACTCAAACTTTTTTATTAAAAAGATTCAACTTTCCGTGATTTGTGTATACATGGCCGTGCCTGCCGTTTCTGCTCAGGTATACACAGTCAAAAAGTCCACTCTTCTTTCCACAGCTTCAAGTATATTTATAGGTGTTCCTACACCCATAAGATATGTAGGCTTGTTCTGTGGCAGATGTTCTACAGTCACATCCAAGATATGATACATCTCCTCGTGACTTTCACCTACCGCCAGACCGCCTATCGCATAACCGTCAAGATCCATCTCGCTTATCTCCTTGGCATGTGCAATCCTTATATCATCAAGGATTCCGCCCTGATTGATAGCAAATAAGAGCTGCTCTTTGTTGACAGTATCCTCCAAAGAGTTCAGTCTTTCCATCTCCGTCTTACATCTTTGCAGCCACCTTGTAGTGCGGGCCACGGAAGCTTCTATGTACTTTCTCTCGGCGAGTGCCGGAGGACATTCATCAAACGCCATAGCTATTGTGGAACCGAGGTTTGACTGTATCTGCATACCTCCTCAGGTCCCATAAAATCTTTTCTGCCGTCTATATGTGAATTGAAGTTTACTCTTCTTCCTTAATCTTTCTAAGTTTTGCAAGTGAGAAGACCTGAAAATCCGCCCTGAATCTGTAAGTATCGGTCTGTCCCAGTGCATAAACTCATGCAATCCGCCGAATTCTTTAATAAGCTTATCACCTGTCCTTACATGCAGGTGATAAGTATTTGAAAGCTCCACCTGACAACCTATTTCCTTAAGGTCGTCGGTGGATACGGCACCCTTTATGGCCGCCACGGTACCTACATTCATAAAGAGCGGAGTCTCTACAGTACCGTGGATCGTCTCCATAGTGGCGCTTTTAGCTTTTTTGTCCAAAGCCTTTATCTCATATTTCATAAAATACCTAAACTACAGCACCGTTGCTGTCTTTATTTATTTCGACCTTTTTAGTCTTTTTCTTCTTCTTGGCATTTTCAGCCTTCTTCTCTTCTATCTTCTTGTCAAACTTATTGCTGAGTATATACCAGAAGACACTTGATAAAAATACTGAAGAATATGTACCTGCTACTATTCCGACCATAATTGGCAATGCAAACTCTCTGATTGAAGAAACTCCCATAAGGAACAGTATAAATATAGTTATAAATGTAGTAAGTGAAGAATAAATACTTCTTGTAAGTGTCTCCGTAACACTTATATTGATGAGATCTTCCTTAGAAGTTGCCTTCGGTAAGATAGCCTTATTCTCTGATTCTGTCAAACATAACTATGGTTGCATTGATTGAATATCCGAGGATTGTAAGTATACATGCGATAAATGTGATCCTACACTCCAACGGAATATTGCATAAAAAGCTATAACTACAAATACGTCATGTAAAAAGTGCAAGTATTGAACCTGCAGCAAAACTGAAGTCTCTGAATCTTACCCAGATATAGATACATAAGGATTGTTGCAAGCACTGTTGCCACTACCGCATCCTTTTTCATCTCTGAACTTACCGCACCTGATATTGACTCTGCTGCAATCTTTTTCGGCATCTACACCGAACTTGTCTGCAAGTGCCTTATTTAACTTCTCTCTTTCATCAAGTGAAAGTGATCTTGTCTTTATAATTACCTGATTTGTACCCTGTACCTTCTGAGTCTGAGTTCCGGCCTCACCGGTTACAGATTCAACAACAGGTACGATATCCTTTGAAATCTCTTCAAGGCTGTAATCCTTATCAAATGTAACATTTGTTGATGTACCGCCCTTAAAGTCAAGTCCGTAGTTGAAGAATCCGCCGATCTTCGACTTGTTAATTCCTGCAAATATTACTCCTATTATAAGTACGACAGCTGCAATACTTAGAGTAATCTTTCTCATTCCGACAAAGTTGATCGGTTCTCTCTTAGGCTTTTTACCGTAGAACTTAGCATCGTCAAGTCCTACATTATAGAAAGCCTTAAGTATAAACTTTGTAACAAAGAGTGCGGTAAACATTGAAAGGATAATACCGAGTGCAAGTGTCTGTGCAAATCCCTTTACCGTACCTGAACCGCGAATATAAAGCACTGCCGCAGCTATAAGTGTGGTAACATTACCGTCAATAATTGCTGAAAGAGCCTTTTTAAATCCTGAGTTGATAGACTCATATACACTCTTTCCAAGTGCAATCTCTTCTTTTATTCTTGTAAAGATAATAACATTGGCATCCACCGCCATACCTATCGACAGTATGATACCCGCTATGCCCGGAAGCGTCAGCGTAATCTCAAATGCCGACAACAAAAGAACTTCAAGTATGATATAAAGTGCAAGTGCAAGTACGGATGCCGCACCCGGAAGTAAGAATACTCCTATCATAAATGCCGCCAAAACTACAAATCCCACTACGGAAGCCTTCATACTTGTAGATATGGCTGTCTGTCCGAGCTTTGCTCCTACGACATTACTTCTAAGCTCTTCAAGCTCAAGTGAAAGTGAACCTATACGAATGGTGGATGCAAGATTCTTTGCTTCATCATATGAAGTCATACCTGTAATCTGTGCATTACCGCCTGTAATGGCTGTCTGAACTGTAGGATTTGAATACACTACATTGTCATAGACGATTGCGATTCTCTGACCTATGAGCTTTGCTGTAGCCTCTGCAAAAGCCTTTGAGCCTTCCTCTGTAAATGTAAGTGATACAACATACTCGCTCTTACCGTTGTTATCCACGATACCGGCTTTGGCTGTTGCCACCTGATCGCCTGTAAGTACAGTATTTCCCTGCGGATCCAAAAATACCAATGAACCCGGTTTTCCAAGTTCGTCCAAGATGGCATTGGCATCTGATACACCCGGAATATCGATATTTATTCTGTTTGTTCCCTCTCTGTAAACCTCAGCCTCCGTTGAGTAGTTTTGAACTCTCTGCTGTAATTTATAGATGGTATCAGCCATATCCTCATCGGAAGGGTTTTTCTCTACTGTTTGATAAGTGATGCTTACACCACCTGCCAAATCAAGTCCGAGTTTAATCTTTCCCATACCGAACTTGGAAGTTTTGCCGCTCTCATCAGCTTTGCTCTCATTTGCACTCTCTGATTCTTTGCCCGACTCAGCTTGTGAACTCTCGGTGTTTGCCTTAGTTTCACCTGCAGATGAACTTTCATCAGCTTTTAGTGCTTGATGCACTCTCTTTGCTCTCTCCCGCTGCAGAAGATTCTGCACTTGTTATAGCAGTTTCTTCGGCATTATGTGTCACTTTGGTTACATTGCTGTGTTTTCCGCTTTGCAAAACATTGAAAGCCAGAAAACCTAAAAATACCAAAACTACAAATGTGATAAAGAGAGAGGTTAAGCCCTTTTGCTTATTGTCCTTCATTATCTTCTCCTATTTTTACCCAGCTAACGCTGCTTTTTATCATTATTGCACATTCAATTCTCTTTTTTTGAAGTTCGCAACCGATATCATAAGTATCTGTAATAGATCCGTGGAAGCTGTATGAATTTGCAGCACAGCCGCCACTGCAATAAAATCTTGCATAGCAATCTTTACACTTAGGCTTGGCATAAACATTGCACAGCTTAAACTCATTACTGATGTCTTTTCTTTTAAGACCGTCAAACACGTTTCCAAGCAAGAACTCATCCTTACCTACAAACTGATGACATGGATATAAATCTCCCCAAGGTGTTACTCGCCAGATACTCCGTACCCGAGCCGCAAACCTGAAAGTCTCTTTGCAACACATGGTCCTTGAGTCAAATCTATATTGAAGTGGAAGAAATTAAAGCTCTTCCTTCCTTTCTTTCTCTTGATATACCTCTACCGCAAGCTTTATCATATTCTTCCATAATCTTCGGAATATCTTCAGCTTTGATGGCGTAAGTTTCACTCTCTTCGCCTACTACAGGCTCCATACTTGTCTGCTTAAAGCCGAGGTCCGCAAAGTGAATTACATCCTTTGAAAATTCAAGATTATTTCTTGTAAAAGTACCTCTGATATAGTAATCCTTGGTACCTCTGCTTTCGGCAAACTTTACAAACTTAGGAACTATAGTGTCATAGCTTCCCTTGCCTCCTTCTGGTAGGGACGCATGGCATCGTTTACTTCTTTTCTGCCGTCCAGACTCAGTACCACATTTGACATCTCTTTATTGCAAAAATCCATGATTTCGTCATTCAAAAGCATACCGTTTGTAGTTATTGTGAATCTAAATTTTTTATTATTCGGCTCCTCAAGACTTCTTCCATACTTTACAAGGTCCTTTACGACCTGCCAGTTCATAAGCGGCTCACCTCCGAAGAAATCCACTTCAAGATTCTTTCTGTTGCCTGAATTTGCAACAAGGAAATCCAGCGCTCTTTTTCCTACATCATAACTCATCAAAGCTCTTCTGCCGTGGTATTCACCTTCTTCTGCAAAGCAGTACTTACATGCCAGATTGCAATCGTGAGCAATATGCAGACAAAGCGCCTTCACTACAGTCTCTCTCTCCTTGAAATCATTGATATACAGCTCATAGGTGTCCTTTGTATAGAGCTCCTCGGCATCTATAAGTTCCTGTATATCGTCTACAGCCTCTTCTATCTCTTTGGCGCTGTATTTATCAATAAGAGCATCTTTTATCTTAGCTTTTGTCTCATCGTCAAGCTTTATCGGTGCTTCTATCTCACCTATAAGTCTCTCTCCGACAGCCATTGCATCATACATCAGCTCATCCACTACATGGACCGAACCTGAATTGACATCCAATACTATATTATATCCGTTATTTTTATACTGGTGTAACAAATTATTCCTCTTTCTATTATAAAGCAAATAGTACATCGCGAAAAATCCCCTTAACAGTCAATGACCGAAAAGGGGTTTGATACATGTCTTTCATCTGTTAGGGTTTTCACAGCCCTGGTTTCCAACTGTACAAGATGTCTTGCAAGCTGACTGACAAGAAGTCTGGCACTCACCACAACCACCACGCTTTTAAGCTCTCTTTAAGAGTTTTTCTCATTTAAAGTAACAACATGCTTCATAAACATTCTCCTTCTATGTCGATAACCGACAACAAGCTTTATGCGAAATTATTTTAGCATAGTTGTATATCTTTTTCAATAAATATATTTTTCTTAAAAATGGTAATTGCAAAATTTTATGCTTCGTCACCTTTTTTGCGCTTCTATATACTAAGATAACGCCGAATCCGAGTGACAATCTGAGTATATGCTGCCGCCTCAAGGAAGTAGAGAAATTGAAGATAATTTCACATTCGGAACCTTTATCTCAAAGTTCACGGTCTCAGTATCACTTAAATTTCCCGCCTTATCCTTTTGCCTGTACCTTAAGGGTGTGACTACCCTTTGTATCTGCAACAAGTTCAACCTTGCCGTTATTTATCTTATACTCATTTGATGCTAAAAGCTTATCGTCAAGCCAAACGGATGATATCTCATCGCCCGGAAGTTCTGTGCTTAAAATAATATTTACACTTCCCTCATAGCTTTCGCCCTCTTTAACTCCGTTTATTATACATACCGGTTTTTGTAGCATCATAGATAACTTCTACAGGCTTCATCGAAGACTTGTTACCTGCCGTATCGCTGACCTCAAGGTTGAATACATACTTGCCGTCTTTATTTATAGGATTTAAGAATTTAAGTTCACCGCATACAAACTCATATGGTTCGTCCATACCGTTTATTGTGGCTGAAACTATAGAGATTTCATCAGTGTTCCAAACCTCAATACTTGGTGTAAAAGGCTTATTTGTATATGCACCTACAAGTTCTTCAGGCTTAAACTTAAATGTTGCACCGTTTTTATTCACTGAGAAATTGACTTTCTTTTCTGTAACATTTCCCGCCATATCATATATGGTTACGGTAAGTACATAGTTGTCGTCAATATATATAGGGTCAAGATTAAGAATATATCCGCTACCCTGTTTCTTTGCCTTATATAAAAGCTCTCTTACCTTTCCGTCCGCAACAGATGTCAGAGTGATCTTTGATCTTGACAAATCAATGTTTACATCACTGTATTTTACTACAGGTGAAACAGTCCTTGCATTTGCCGTCAAATCCTCTACACCGGTTATAGTGATATACGGCGCTGTGGAATCCACATTCACTTTTTGCTCAAACTTTACTTTATCATCCTGCGACTTGGCATTATTCTTTACAACAGAAATTCTGTATTCTCCGTCATCATCAAATAAAATATTTGCCTTGTGATTGCCGCCTTCCTGACTCCATGAATATCTTGCATTTGACAATACTTCTTTCCCGCCTACATTCTTATATACCAGCACTGAATAATTATCGGCATTGAAGTTGTCATCGCTTACATTTACAGATGTGGACTTCGTATTAAGGAAACCGTTATTTTGGCTGCTTTCATTGTGTATACTTACTCTTGGCTTTACACTGCTGTAGGTACTATGTCCGCTTCCGTTACCCATAGGTGTAAATACTCTCTCACTTTGTATGCTGCTTGCATTGTTTTGTACATTGTTTTCGACTGTATTTGTGCTCTGAGTATTACCGCTTTGTGTATTTTCACTTCGTGTATCACTGCCCTGAGTATTTGAAGAATTTTGTACACTCACATTGCTACTTTGAGTTGTATTGGTTCTTTCACTTGTTGACGACACATTGGTTCTTACATTTGATGAACCTGTAGAGTGATTGGTGCTCTGTGTACGGATATCAGTTGTACCGATATTGCTGTCAATTCTACTGCTTCCTGTGTTTTCGGCATTGTTTGATACTTCACCTACAGTATTATTCTCAGCCCTTGTAGCCGGTCTGCTCTCTTCGGTAGGCAGTGTAATTCCGGGCACTTCATTAGGAATACTTTCAGGTACTTCCTCAACAGGCGGCTGTACTGCCAAGAAGAAAATCTGATTTTTGTTACCGTTTTTTGATACAAACTGCTTCATACCGTCACTGATAACATTCAGTCTGCCTCTTCTTGCAATATGTACCGTACTGCCGATACCGAATAATACATTACTTCTGTAGATTGTGATATTTGCATTTGCACTTTCTTCATTTGTAAGCGGTAAGAATCCGCTTCTTATCACAATATCAGTTCTTTGTGAATTTGCACTTGTAGCAAGTGAAGGTGTTGCAACGGATGATGTTGCAAGTGTCGGAGGATTTGATACATCATAGTCTTCAATATCAAGGTGTCCGCCGTTCATTATCACCTTTTTTACATTATCAAAGGAGTTCTCTATAAGTACGGGACTCCAGTTGGAATAGCTCTCATCATTTGTATCTCCAAGGTCTCTTGGTGTAGGCATTGTTATAGTGCTGTCGCTTTCAAAAATGATGAAAATATTTTTTATATGATAGCCGTTTGTATCTCTAAAAATCAACGCTATTACCGTATTTGAAGGAGTAGCCATTGAATCAAAACTAAAAGATCTAAAAATAATTTGTATCATAAAGCAGATACAAACGATTACCGCCATCACCTTCCTACTTCTAACATTCATAAAACTATTCACCCCTGCTATTAAATTTATTTCTTCAATAATTTCAAAATCGATATCTTTTGATATCTTTTAATTCCTGACCGTGATAATTTTTTCCAAAAGAACAGTCTCTGCGATTTCTTTATGCTTATTTTGCACACTGTAATCGTTTATTTTTCTACTGCTTTTGCCTGCAAAACAGTCTGCCTGAGCCTGTCTTTCTGAGAGGCATTGTCTTATTTTTGCATACCTGGCATCCACAGACCATCTCTTCTTTGAACCGTAGTTTATGGTATCTTTTGAACGCCTTTTCTATACCAAGCTTAAACCAGATGATAAAGCTTATTATAAAAGTTATACTCTCTGTAAAAATTCCGCTGTAATATAATATTCTATGCATCAGATGCCTCCGACATTTTTGTAATTTATTCTTCAATGAAACAAAATTTGAATTTGACTCGATATCAGGCAAAAACACTTGCTTTTGTAGACTTCCACAGAAGAATTCACATCCTTCATATCTATAAGTAACATCGTGAAAGACTTATATAGCTGTGGCATCATCAGGATATTTTTATTATATCCCTTGTATTTATCCGCCGCCCTGTCATATTCTCCAAGAGTTCTATAGATATCTCCTATCCTGTTTTCAAACAGAATCGACTGTGTATTTGTAGCAAATATCAGGTATTGATCGTAGTATGTGACAGCTTCATACAGATCTTCTTTTTGCTCTTTTTATCCTGCAAATCAATATTTGCTCTTTCTGTAGTAGGCATCAGCCAATCCGAAAGTACACTTCCGGCAAATACTTTTCCTTTATTTCACTTTCTATATAGGACTTTTTAATATCTCGTTTGCTCTTATCCAAAAGTTCAATAGATTTGTCAAAAGGCTTTTCACCGGACTTTTGTATAGTATAGGCATTCGCTCTGTATATCTTTGATAATGTGGTATATATTTCTACCTTTTCCTCCTCCTTTACCCCCGTATTCAAATACTCATCAATATTGTTCATATCCCTAACTATTGTTTCACTGTCACTGCCTATCTCCGATAAAGCTCTTGAAAGTGAAGAATAATACTTAGCCTGTGGGTATTTTTTTGTGTCCACCTTATCAAAATATCTTGCGGCGGTGCCGTAATCCACATCAAAGTCGGCATCCTTACTGTTCCCAAGAAAATATATCTGTCCCATTTTCATCATTATGTCATCATTTTTTTCAAGTTCTCCTTTCCCTGATGCAATCATTGAGGAAAGCACCCTAAGTCCGTTTCCGGTTTGTCCGCTTTCACAGTAATAATCAAGCATCCTTATATATGCCTCTGTTTTTTGCGGAGCTATATTTACGGCATCGTTTAAAAGTTTTAAAACTCTGCCGTCAATATCATTTTTGTTTTTATCTGACGCTATAGTCAGTGTGGCTTCAGATAAATAATTGTTGTAGACCTTGGATATTTCTCTTTTTTTCCATTCCGTTTGCCGCCATTGCGACAAAAAAACTTGAAGCTGAAATCGTAATTGTAGCCGCAAAAAGGAATATCTTCTTTTTTTGCTTCCTTATATATGAGTCGTCAAGATCTTTGTAATGCTTTGAGTGCATACGCCATCTCTTTGCAGTTTTCAAATCTTCTTTCAGGGTCCTTTCTTGTGGCTCTGAGTATTATCTTTTCAAGTCCATCCGAAAGTCTCTCATCCCATTTTCTGATAGGATAAAGCTCATAAGGCGGCTCTGACGGATTCACACCGGTCAGAAGATGATACATGGTCGCACCGAGATTGTATATATCGGTCCTTGCATCCGTCTGCCTCAGATTTTCACCTGCAAACTGCTCTGGGGCGGCATATCCGATAGTTCCAAGACAGGTGGTATCTGAAATACTGTCATAGTTATATCTTCTTGCCGTTCCGAAATCTATCAAAGTTATCTTGCCGTCAGGCTTTAAAATTATATTTGAAGGCTTCAAATCTCTGTATATTATCGGAGGATTTTGCGAATGCAGATAGTCAAGTACATCACATAATTGAATTGCATACTCTACCACACTCACTTCATCAATAGTACCTTTTTCTGATAAAATATCGGATAATGCTCTGCCTTCCACATAGTCCATTACAATTATTATTGTATCTTCATTTTCAATTATATCCGCAATACTTGGCAGGTATGGGTGCTTGAGCTCTTTTAGGAGATTTGTTTCGGTGATAAGACTCTGTCTCATTACCTCACAATTTTTGTTCTTTTCCTTTCTCATCTCCTTTATAGCCCACTGTTTATTGGCTTTTTCATTCATAGCCAGATAAACAATACTCATACCGCCCTGTCCGATTTTATTTAAAATCTTATATTTACCGTCTAAAAGGCTGCCAATCTCCAACATATTTCACCTACTTTACCTTTATCAAAGCTACAGAAATATTATCCTGTTCTCTCCTTTTAAGATTTAAGTCTATCAACGCTCTCAGTCTTTCATTAAGCTTTGAATTATCACATCCTTTAATTGCCTTTAGGATTTCCTTTTCGCTTATCTCATGTCTGAAGCCGTCACTGCAAAGTAATAATATATCTCCGCTTCTTACCTCTCCGCAAAAGATATCCGGATTTACATCCTTAGTTGCACCTATACATTGTAAAAGTACATTCCTTCTTGGATCGCTTTTTGCATCCTTTATGCTAAGTTTTCCCTCCGCTATCTCTCTTGCGATAACAGTGTGGTCGTTTGTCAGCTGTACCATACCTTTTTCAGATATCTTATAAAGTCTGGTATCGCCTACATGGCAGACAAAAAACTTATTATCCGCCAAAAGTATCGCAGTTATGGTAGTCCCGAGATATATACCGTGCTCTTTACCATAGTAGAGCAGCCCTTCATTTTCGGAGCTTAAGATGTTTATAAAATCCGTTCTCATTTGACTTTCATTCCAAACATCACTATACCTGCTGTACTGATGTAAAAACCAGTCTGAAACCGCTTCAACTATACTTTTACTTGCAAATTCACCGCAGGACAGTCCTCCCATTCCGTCACAAATGACCCCAAGACAAACCTCCCTGCCTTTAAACTTTGCTCTTTTTAGGATAACACTGTCTTGATTACAATTTTTCTTTAAACCTACCTCAGTCTGTGCCGCCAAAAAATAATTCATATCTTATCCTATGTGAAATTCAAACTCTTCATTTGCCAAGCTTATTACATCATTATCCCAAAGTTCCACTTCCAAACTCGGTGATACCTTCTCTCCGTTCACTCTGGTAAAGTTAAGTGACCTTAAATCTCTGATAAAATATGTTCCGTCCTTTTGAATTATTTTCGCGTGGTTTCTTCCGACCGAAGAGTTGTCATCTATACAAAAGTCCACATAATTTTTTCTTCCGATTCTGAAGTTTGATTTATCTATCACTATCTTTTCACCCGTTCTTCTCCATATCAAAAATGAGTTTATAATATTAGGTGAAAATCCCAGCAATGTAGTCTCACCTATATTTGAAGGATTTTGTAATACTGTGGTCTCACCGTATGTAGCTTTAGGAACCTGTTTTACACTCTCAACCGGATTATTTTCCTTCTCCTTCTTTTGCCAAACAGTGAGAATTTCTTCTTTTTCTTATTTTTGCTTCCTACATTCAGTTGTTCTTTCTTCCCTGGAATCAAAAGATTGTTGTTATTGTTTCTCTCAAATCCTGACTCTGTTGAAGCTCCCTACTCCTTTTGCTTACCGAGTCCAAAACAATCCCTTTTTCTTTTTCAACCTTTGTGGTTGCTTTATCAAAACTTGTAGCCTGCACTGCTACATTTTGGAATTGATATATTTTTATATGAATTGTCATTATTTTCAAAATTGGTATTTGCTTGATATTGCCTTTTGTTGTAGCGGTTTTGAAATATTTTTCTCATATTATATACCTTCCTGTCGGCAAGCCCTTTTTTCTCCGTGAACTCATCACTTTTTCATCTTTTCTTATAATCGGCTTTTTCAATATATCTTTTTGCTTTCAGTGCATCAAGCATATTCAAAAATTGTCATAGGAGAAATTTTTCTTCCCTGTGAAAGTTGCTTGGTTATGTCGGATGCAAAATATGCCGCTCTTTTCATTATTTTACCATCATATCAAGTAAGAGATTTTTTAAAAATACATTTACGCTGACATTATTTCTTCTATTATATATAGGTACATAAATCAGCCTTATATTATTACCTTCCACAAATATATAATCATTATCAACATTACCTGATCTTCCAAAAGCATATACTTTCTATACAGCTGATATCTTTACAAATATTTTCAAATACCGCCAAAAGCTCTTCTTTTGTAAGTTCCTCCGTTATATATTCATTCAGACTCTTTGACTTTCCGACTTGATACTTAAGTTGTGTTTTTGTATCATTTGTTATCATGTCTACAGGAAATAAAGCTTCAATATCATTGTTTTTCATCATTCTGATACTATACATTTGTCAAGTTTTTTTCATTTTCATCAATTTACATATAAGCTCAATACCTTTGTCGGTTGTATTTTTTTCTTAAACATATATGCCTCCTATCTCAAATTATCCAAAAAGAAACCTGCTCAACACATCTGTCAAATCATCACTTGCATTATATCTTTTTACAAATTCTTTTACGGAAAGGTCTGCCGGTATCGATACGGCATTTACATCTTTTACCTTATTGCAGATAATGGTTATTTTATTTGTTATATCAATATTTCCGCCGTTTTCAAGCAGCTGCAATGCTCTGTTCAAATCCGACATCTTCTTCATGCCTATGGCACTCTCTTCAAATACAAGTATTATCTTATGTGCAAGCTTGGAGTACAGTTTCAATCTGCTTCCCATGCATAGGTCGCTGTCTATAATTATATGTCTGTATTTGCCCATTCCCTGTAATTCTCTTATCAAAAGTTCGATATTTTCATCATTCATCTCAAGCATATCAAGAGCAATTCTCGCCTCATTAAAGAAATCAAGACCTTCTCTACTCTTTACCACGCTGCTTTCTATCTTTAGCGGAACATTTTGCTTTTTACTCTTTATTGCATATATTATTTCATCAAATCCTATGCTGCCCTCACCGTACATAAAGAGTTTGGATGTGTTCAGAAGTTCAAAGTTTAAGTACAAAGTAGGTATACCCTGCATTGCAAGTCTCTTTCCGTATGCAATAGCCAGTGATGTAGCACCTGCACCTCCGTTTACAGGCATAAAAACTTCTACAAGAGTATTGTTTCCGTCATTGAACTTATATGCAATATCTCCGTTTGATGAATCCGCCAGAATGTTTAAAATCTCCTTATATATCTTCTCAGGCTTTTTGAACTTATTTACAGCCTTTATATTGTTCTTTCGCTCTATCAAATCCCTGTCACACAGATACGCCACGCTCATCTTCTCAGTATAGAACGATAAATCGTCTTCAATATTCTCAGATACAAGCAATACATCAATAGGTTTGTTGCCTCTGTTGCTCTCAAATGAATCTAATGAAGAAAATGTCATTATTTCTATTTTTGTCATGATAATTTTTAATATAAAAGTCTGACAATCTCTTCCTGTAATCCTCATCACTATCTACTAAAGCCAGTCTGATTTTCATTAAAAACCTCCTATTTTACAAGTTGTATAAATTTTATGCCGGGCTTTCGACTCACAGCAACACTCGCTGTTGTTAAAGTTGCCCGCTTCATTAAACTCAAAATCAATAACTACAGTATTATTTTTGTTTATATAACCCCACTTTCCGTCATATACCGCTGCAAATCCGTTTGAAAAAGGCTTTACATCACTGTAGTCGGTTATCAATTCCACTTCACCTTTTTTGTTTGCAAATCCCCACTTGCCGTCTTTTTTTACCGCCGTAGGTTCATCCGATACAAAAGCCTTCGCTTCATCAAAGCCCTCACTATCCTTTACCTTTCCGTCAAGTCCGAAAATATGGTACTTTTCCGTCAAGCTTTTGTAATGTATACATTCTGTGCTGTGGCAAATCCGCATTCATCCAACACCACATCATCATATATATAATCTGTAACCTGTGAAAAATCCGACTTTATAATTGCCCATTTGCCGTTATTTTTTACCGCCGCTCTCTTACCTGCAAAACCGCTTGCAAAATCATAGGTGTTTTTGCTTGCCTTTTTTGCATTTGCGTCAATATAAGAGTACTTACCTTCACTACAATAAGGTGCCAAATTATTGCCGAATACTCCAAGGCTTTCTACATTAAAATCAAGTGCAAGCTTTTTATATCCGTTCTTATCAATATAGTACCATTCATTATCCTTACATACCGGAGCGTACTCAGGTTCCTTGCCGTACGGATAAATTTTGTCATATATAGCCGCTATCTTATCGCTGCCGTCAGATTTTAAAAGTCCCTGTTTATTGTCATCCACAAACACATAAAAACCGTTGCCGTACATCTTTATATCATCACTTCCGAAATATACTTCGGAACAGCTTCCCCTAAGTTTTCCTTGAAGTGCCAAAAAATCTTCATCTTCAGCATTCTTTTCAAGATAAGCATTGACAAGCTTAAGTGCATTTACAGTCTGCTTCCTGTCTATATAGTAGTCTGTCATTTTTTTTGCTACATTCTTAGGATAATTATAGCTTTCAAGTATGGCGTTTCCCTGTTTTTCAAAGTCATTATACTTTTTGAGCTTCAGGTAATCATCCAACATGGCTTCCTGTACAGGTAACTTATTCTTTGTAAACTCAAGTGCCTTCTTATACTGGTCAATGGCGTCTATGTAGATTTCCTTTGACTCAAGAGTCTTTGCATTTTTCATATGCTCCGTATAGCTTTTATATTTTTCGGCATTTCCGCCTATTATATTTCCCCAACCTAACACCAACAGTAAGATTATTATAGGTGCCAATATTCTCTTCATATTCATATATCGCTCCTAAAATCCCAATATCATACAAGCCGTCACTCCGAAAGCCACAAACGGTCCGAAAGGTATCTCATCTTTTACACAGGCCTTCTTTGAAATTACTTTTATCAATCCGTATATTGCAATGGATATAAGTGCCACTAACAGTACTCCCATCAGTGCATATGTTCTAAGATACAGACCTAAGGCTCCTACAAGCTTTTATATCTCCCATTCCTACGCTGTTTTTTGCTTATCGTCTTGCTTTGCCGCAAACAGCACAACTCCTATCAGCATTGCAACAAGAGAGTCTATAAATATTGCCAACGCTTCCACACTGTTTGTAAAAAGCACTTTATTATCATCATCACACAGACGCGACTATAATGCATACAACCGCTTCTATTCGGTATTATCTTTTCTCTGTAGTCAATTCCCTGCAGTTATAAATGTTATAGATATTATCGCTAATGCTTTAAAAAGTTTTAAGAATATCAAATGCTATATTTTATATAAAACTCTATCGCTATACCTACCGAAAGATAAATTACAAATAACATTATATTTTTGTTTCAAATTGTTCGTATTATATCTTTTTGTGTATAAATATTGTAATAATATACGCAGTCAGCATAAATGCTATGCAAAAACTAAGTTTCACCATCGCCCATCTCCTATTCTGTCGTATATAGTTTCAGCACTATTCCGTTTCTGCTTGCGTATTCAGTCAGTGCTACTATCGCCTTTTGCTGATCTACACTAAGTTCTTTATTCTTTAACACCAGATAATAATATTTTTATTGTATTTATCCGGTGTGATATTTCCCTGTTTACTGAAGCCCTCAAGCTCTTTTCATATCTTTTTTTATTGCCCTTAAGAACTTGCTCCCGTCCTGATACTCAATCATATCGGTATCCATACTGTGAGTTCTTGCAATATATTTCTCACTTTCACTGAAAATACTTATATCTTTGAATTCACTTGAATCCAAATTCCTTTTAACCACCGTATTGTCATAGTTGCTTATCTCTTCACCGCGCTCTTTTGTACTCTTTATCCCATACCGATGCAGGAATATTCAACTTATTGCTTTGCAGGTACTACCGGAGTAATATTATCAAAATTGTCCTCATCGCCCGGTTTTTCTTCCGCACCGTCTTCCAATGCCGCACCTGCCACATTTCCTCCCGCTTCATTAGGTTCGTTAAAGCTTCCGTCGCCTATCCACGCCCCTTTGTTGAGCCGTATTCTTCAGTCTTAAGTCAAAGTTATCTACAAACGGTAGGGGATCCTCATTTTATATGAGGCGCTTATCTCGATACTTTGCATATCTAGAAAAAGCTTGACCCCAGTAATTTATTCCGTTTTTTTCCGCTTGCACCCCAGGTTTTTTCAAAAGTATCCTTTTGGAAACCCCGCGAGGTACTTTATTTGTAACGGCTCTGCTTATCGGCATCGACCGCCAGCTTCACCGCATCATATGCTCCGTCTTTTATAACCGCCAATATTCCGTTAAATATCGCTTTTTCATCTGAGAAGTAGTCTGTAAACTCGATGTGTACATCGCCTGTCCGAATCATATATTTCCTGTGCACTCTTTTCCCTACATTTTCCATTTGAGCCATTATGTCTTCCGGATATGCCTGTGAGCTTTCGTCCATATGTTGTTGATACATCTGTAGCATTTTCAGAGTCGTTCTGCACTGGCATTGAAAAATACCTGTATTGTATTCAACATCTTTTTTTGTCTTATCGCTAAACTCTCCCGCATCGTCTGAAGCAGTCTGTCCCTATATATGTACCCAAGCTTCTTTGCTATATATGAGTATTCGGATATTTGTTTTGCCGACTGGTCTATAGCGTTTTGTATGCTTGTATATGCTCTGTACACATTCAACATACTAAGCAGTGCCATATACGCCGCAATAAAAATCATCAATATAAGACTGGCTTCAACTGTAATAAAACCTTCCTGCTTATCCTAGCTATAACTTTGCTCTCCTTCTTTAACGCACTACTTTCCAAGCTTCCGTAGTCTTCTTTATTTGTAATTTATACTGTTTTCAGTACCGGCATTAGCCCTTACTACATCCACTACCTGCTACTGTTAACAATCCTAATAAACCAATTGTCATCAGTATTTTTATATATTCTCCTTAATAGAGTTTAATCTTCAAGCTTCCAGTACTCTTGAAAACTTGTAAGACCGGACATTGAGGATTCTGCCGACTTCTTTAGCTTCTCATAGTTTTCTTCCATAGTCTTTGCTTCCTCTTCATTTGACATATCTACAGGTCTAACTCCCCATACAGCCATTCCCATACCAAATCCTGCTGTATTATCTACTGCACTGGCTCCGGCATCTTTTGGACTAAAGAAATAATAAGCTATATATTTAGTTCTTACCAATTCAGGATGTTCTGTATCGTCAGATTCTTTCCTAGTGACGTCTATATGACCTTCTTCTTTTATAAAGTCTCGTCCTCCATAACTGACCTTTTCAGTGTTATCAGGTATTATCTCATACTGTTGTGCTGAATACATAAAATACATTCTTCCATCTTCTAAAAATGAATCCCATATGCTGTTCAATCCTTTCATTTCTGAAGGAATTTTATCAAGATCTTCACTGTATTCTACATGCCAAATATTTTCTGCATCATATTGACTGACACAAACATTTTGGAAAAAACAAGATGCAAGTTCTCCTTTATTTTCATCAAAACCCAGTACAAGATCATCTGTTTCAATAAACCCTGCCTGAGGAAACGCACTGTTTTCATCCAAATCTATCATTCCGATAGTCCCCAATGTTGCCTCTTGTTTAAAATCCGACCTTTTTTTCTTTTTCTTACTCACCGGCGTACTCTCAGCCTTCTCACTCTTGCTTTCCGTTGATATACTTTCATTGGTTACACTGTTACCTTCTGTTTCAGCATTAGCCTTACTACATCCACTACCTGCTACTGTTACCAATCCTAATAAACCCATTATCATCAGTATTTTTATGTTTTTCATATATTCTCCTTAATATCCAAGTATCTGACATCACTGAGCCATCCTTCATGGAAAAACCTTCTCCGATATAGTAGAGTGAATCTCTTAGGTGTATAGTATACTTTTTCACTTAATTATTTCTGACATAATTTCCCAATAATCATTCAAGCCGACAAGTGTTTCCATAGAAGCTGTCGTTGATTTTTTTCAGTTTTTCATAGTTTTCTTCCATAGTCTTTGCTTCGACCTCATCCGACATATCTACAGGTCTTACACCCCATATTGCTATTCCCCATTCCGTAGCCTTGGTTTATCGTCTGCAGAATATGCACCGGCACCTTCAGGGCTGAAATAATAATATGCTATATACTTACTTCTAACCAGTTCAGGATATCTGGTGTTGGAAGGATCCTTTCTTGTTATATCTATATGTCCTTCCTCTTTTATAAAGTCGATACCGTTATAATTAACCTTTTCAGTATTATCTACAATCACTTCATACTGTTGCTCAGAATACATTTTATACATTCTTCCATCTTCTAAGAAAGCACTCCATAAAGTATTCATTCCTTTCATTATATCTGGTATTTTTTCTAAGTCTTCACTATATTCTATATTCCAAGTTGTTTCAGTATCTGTTTTACTCACGCACTGCTGTTGAAAAAAACAAGATGCAGTTTCACCTTATTCTCTTCAAACCCTCAACACCAGCCAATCAGTTTCAAAATAGCCCGCCTTTGGGAACTCTCGGTCTGCCATAAGATCCATCCCGCCTATAGTTCCAAGTGTTATAGGATATTCAAACTCGCTTTTCTTTGCCGTCTTTTTTGTGGTCTCTTCCACCTTGCTTTCTTTTGCCGTACTTTCGCTGTTTACAGTACTGCCTGTACCTTTATCAGACTTCCCACATCCGCTTCCGATAATACTTGCTGTAGCCAATACACCGATAAGCAACATACATTTTTCATTTTTCTTAATTTCGCCTAAAAGGCATCCTCCATATTTAGTATCCTAACACACCCTTATAATTTATAGGATAACCGAATTTACCTTCACCCAATATAAATTTCTCGTTATTATTGTTAAATGTCTTCAAGTTCATAAATACAGGCTGTATCTGCGCTTTGGCTTTTACCTGTAACAGCACCGTAGCCTCTTGCATTGAAAATCCTTTTCCCGCATAGTAGAGTGAACCTTCCTTGCTTGCATTGGTCTGTATAAGATTTCCCATTCTACAGATTACGCTCTGCTCATCTATCAGATACTGTATAGAAAGGAATACCATAAGATAATCTTTGTAGCTCATCTCAAAGGTACTTGCCTTTGTCTTATCAAAGCCGTTAAGCTCAAGTTTATTATTCCCGTCTCCTATAGCAATAGCATCTCCGCCTGCACCTTCGAATTCCTTATTGAACTCATTTATCTTATTATTTATCGCTTCCTGTGCACTGCTGTTTGCGGCATCAAGAGCACTGCCTACACCGTTCTTAAGCTTTTCTTTAAGCTGAGTTTTATCAATAACAGAATTTATAGTATCAACCAAGCTTTTCTTTCTTTTTTTGAAGAAATCTTTAATATTATTATTTATACTTTCTGTTAGTTGATTGACATTCTCACTTGTAATTCCTGCTGTCTGCATAACAGCCTCTACAAGCTTATCTACAGTTTCGATGTTATTAATAGTTTTAAATGCCTTAAGTTTTGCCTGAGCTACCAAACCTCCGGTTGACACCTCGGCTTCCATATCAGCCTGCATCTTATCTAAACTTTCCTTAAGTGCGGTTTTAAGTCTTTCTTCAAGCCCGTCTCTGGCATCTCCTACCTGTGCCGTACACCAAAGAACCTTTTCCTGTATAGGCGTCTGTATGGACGTTATAATAGTATCTGTGGACGTATTTACCATATTGTCTACATAATCTTCCAGCGTAGTGTTAAACTCCTCTTTAGCATCATCCGTATACTCATTCATCTTCTTATACAGTGTATTTGCTGCAGTCTTTGCCGCCGCCTGTACTATTCCTCTAAAGTATCTTGCTCTCCACACCTTAGGATTTTTATACAATGCTACAGTCTTGCCTGATACCAAGTCATTTACATCCAATACACTCTCAGTCAGTGCCGATGCAAGTAACAATACATTTTGTACTATCGGAACTCCGAATCCTGTCCAACCTGCTATTGCAGTAGCCATTGCCAATGTCTCATTTCTTAATTCACTGTCACTGGTATAGGCGTATATTGCGTTCAGCAAAAATCTTACTCCGAATATTCTTGTCTTTACACCTTCTACATCAGCTTTTAAGTCAGGATTTCCAAGGAGTATATACTCCTGCTCCGCTCTGTAGGCTTCATTGTTTTTTTCACTGAAAGGCACACCTGATAATGTCTTTTCATTTGTACCTCCGCCTTCTTCTCTGTTAGTGGTATAGCAGCTGAACATTGTAGTGGTGTATGCCATAAGATAAAGCTTATCTCTTCCGCCTACTAAAATATCGCCTATTTTGTCAAAACCTGATATAGCTTCATTTGATGTTTTCAAAGCATTGTCCGCCAGCTTATCCGCACCGCCGTTTTGTAATGACTCAACAGAGTTTGCATCCATTATCTGAGCGGCCTGTGCACTTGTATTCATTACATCGGCTATTTGTGCGCCACTTATCTGTACCGGCTCAGGAGTATTGTCAATACCGGAGCCTTTAATCATATTATCTCTCTGACTTTTCTTCTCCGAGTCACCGTCAGGCTTTGTAGCCATACTGTTCTTCTCAAGGAAGGCAAACAGCGGGTCTACATAGTACTTTGAGCCTGCATCGTAGCACTCCACCCCAAGGAAGTTTCTAAGCTTCGGATCTTTGTAGTCAAATTCCGAATCTACCAGTTTGTAGCCTTTAGCGTTTTCTTTAGTTTCAACAACCCTTTTTATCTTTTCAGGTATATTATTTTCAAAGTTGAGGAATAATAAATTGCTGTCTTCGGTAGGTAAATATGCTCCTAATGTATGCAATGCTTCCTGCTTTGAAATCACTTCTTCATTCCATTTAAGGCTGTCCTGATTTGTCAAGTTTGATACATAAGATATTATTCCATCCACCCATTGATCATCACTTCCGTCATCTGTAGCAGGTGTAATACCTGCATACTTAAATTCTTTAAGATTAGCAGTAACCTTTGACGAATAGTCTATAGATCTATCAAATATTTTTGACATCTCATCAACATATCCCTCTATAACAGCCTTAGTCTTCGTAGCGTAATCCTGATGCATATCATTTTTCACACCGGACTCTGCCATATTGCCGATGTCCACATTCCAGTTATCAGCTATATTTTGTAATTGATCTGAGGCCGATTTAAGCTTTACAAGCTCACTTTTTATATCTACCGCCTTTTTATTCAGCTCATCAAACCATAGATAATAGTCTCTCGCCGTCCTCATTTGCGGAGTTGCAAGCAATTTAATATCCTGTTTAATATTACTCAAATAACGATCTCTTAACAGGTTTAAATCATAACTTGGTCCATACGGCTTTTTAACCAACAAATCTTCGGAATAATTGTCAAGCGGTTCTGAGCCCAAAAATCTTTTGTTGTACCAATTTTCTAATTTTCTCCATCTATCTTCCTCTTTAGCTATATCTTCATTTATTTTTTCCCTTCTGCTTTCCTCATCTTCCGACAAACCATCCCTTAAGTCTTCAAGTCTTTTGATTTCAGCTTCATGATCCAGCTTCGAAGTTTCATAACTTGCATTTACTTTATGAAACTCTGCAACATCCTCCTTATATCGGTTGTAATATATTATATATCTTGTGAACCTGTTGCTTTCCAAAAAAGCTTTAGTCTCAGAATTGCTTATCGGAATATTTTTCGATTTATAATTTTCCATAAAAGCAAAGTCTGATCTTGTTCTGCTTATTATATTTTTCAAAGTTATTTACATAGTATTCCAGGTCCGCACCTGAAGGGTCATGGTTGTTGTAGGTCCACACCTCTTCACTGCCAAGTTCCGGCAGCTTTTCCACCTGTACATAAGCCACTGCATCTTGGGTGGAATATTTAAAGTTTTCATCACCCCAGTCATATATGTCATGCTTTATTTCCTGAGGAGTTTTAAAATATCCGTTAGGATCGGTAAGATAATCCTCATAATCCCTGGACTTTTTATATATCCTTAAACAAAGGTCTTGTATCTCCTTTAGCTTTTTTTCATAATCTTTTTTATCTTCCAACGCCTTTTGTTGAGCCGGCAATGATTTTAGAATATTCATCTTCTCCAAGAATCCATATCCTATAACTGCCGGTGCTCTGTACTTCATATAGTCAAGCACCTGTGCCCTTAAAATATTTGCATTGGAAAGATTTGCACCTGCCGCCTGGCTTACTTCAAAACCTCCGTTGGCAAGTTTCATTTTCATAATATCTGAAACCTCGTCGCTTCCGCTTCCTGATAATACTATATCAACAAGTTCTTTTACTAAGCCTTGATCATGCAGGCCGCTGCTTTTTAATGTCGCCTCAAAATATACTTCCAGATTTTTCTTTAAATCATCCATATTCTTGGAAACGGCAAAGAGTCCGTATGTATCCTGAAGCACAGAGTTATAATATGTCAGCCCTGCATTAAGTGCCATATCTCCTGCACCTGAAACTATATTTCTTGCAAGTATTATTCTGCCCCGTCTATTAAAACGGTTGTGAATATCATTACTATCGTTAAAATAAGGGACATAAATGCAGTCAACGATCCATGTTTTGTTATAAAAATATTTTCATATACTCACCTGCCTCGTTCCTCCCAGTTTATCTCTTAATGTCTTTAGCTTGTTTACATAGACATCGACCCTTTCCTTCAGATTGAATCTCCTAAGAGGAAGTCTATCAAATCCGCCCAAGGTCGATGTCTTTACAAATTCTGTTGCATTTGAGGAAAATGCGTAGCCGGATTCTTTTGAGTGTGAATTCTTCCGGTGCGCCTACCCAGCTCAGTGCTTTGGCAAGTCCCTTAGGCAATTTAATTCCGTACTTTGTGATTGACTGACCGTAGGTGTTATTATACTGTGATTTCTATATCCGAATCCGCTGTAAGACCACTGACCATCAGTATATTTTTGCAAAAGTTCATTCAGTTTATTTTCAAAACCGTTTCACCCTCATCACTTACTTCTGAAAAACCTGCATACAGTTTTTCTCTTTATAGTAGCTGTCAACCTGACGCATTCGGAAAAGCTCATAACATCTATATCAATTCCGTTGCCTGTGCGCCAGATACTCTTCATATCCTGGATATGCAGCTTCTCTGGCTGCCTGTGAAGCAATCTTTCGTTACCAAACTGCAAGGCTTTGTTCCAGCTTCAAAAGCCCAAGTACCAACATCGCGGCTATTGTAAAAGATAAACAGTGGATATATAAGCGCAGCTTCTATCATCAATGTCCCACGATTGTTCTCCACTACGCATATCCTCCTTAGTTACTTTATACTACGTACTGTCGCTCCACGACTGTCAACGAATGATGTTAACTGTGCACATACCTCAACTGCTCCTTTGCTGCTGACTAAATAAAGCCGCCAGTGCTATTATGCGATTACCAGTAAGTACCATAACCGCTACCATATCGGCTGCGCCGCGCTCTTCTTTCCTTAAACGCCTTGAGCACCCTTTTGAAGTTTCACTGCCTGTGCCATAACGAACAGATCAACTAAGTTCAAACATTTTTCCATCTTGTTTCTCTCCTCTTTGAACAAAAATATTTAGTAAAAAGCTTTTAATGACATAAGCTCCAACATCAAACCCTCAGACCACCGAACATAGGTACTATTATCAAAATCAATACTCCTGAATATAAGTCCATCGGTAGCAGAAGTTTATTGCTTTGCCTTCTCACCCTTTTCTTTTTACTTCTGTGTTTTTCTTCCCACGCCTCCCGTACTCATATCTTTTTAGGAACTGTACCACCTCGTTGCTACCTTTTTGAAGATTTTGTATCATCATTGTTGAAAAATTTTCTCTGAGAGACTTTATAGAACATCTCTCTCGAATGTTTTGTACGCTTCCACCTCCTGCATATTGCCGTTGGAGATCCATAGCTGTGGCTTTCTCATTTTCCTGACACAGCATGCCTTCATTTCGCATTTGCCACCTTTTATCCACGCTTCTTTATAGGCATACCTGCGTTTACAAGTAAGGTCAGCTGTGTTAGCATTCGGATAACTTCAAAAGTTCATGGCCCTTCTGGCATTTCATCTTGTCGCTAAGCACCATCCAGATACCATATCATCAGCGCTTATCGCTGTCTGGGACAGTTAACCAGCTTTGTATCATTTCATGTCCGCCAGCATAAACATCAACAGCGTCAAACCATTCGCAAATGTTAACTGCGCTCCTCTCTTAATAACATACAAAAGTAATGACCGTATTGCTTTCCCGTGTATATTTCTGAAATAAGCTTTTATCTTTTCCTCCGCATTCTGTACCGTTCATATCAAAATGCATCAGCTCCATAAATCCGAAACCTATGTGCTATATATCACTCAGAGGGTACCTCTGCTTGGTGGTTACCCGCCAACACATCACTGGGAATCCTTTCCGTTGAACTTAGTCAAAGCAACATAATACAAACAGTGCTGTTGCTGGCTACTATCATAAGTATCATATTTTTACATCCTTATATTGACTAATATCTTTCCCATCATATAAGCTGTCCACAGCAGTAGTATTGTAAATATCTTT
>BNJU01002842.1_pt1 | contig 33137 bp, 51 predicted proteins | sample 8539281 | NCBI WGS metagenome assembly BNJU01 (sample SAMD00202456, study PRJDB9452) | human saliva metagenome | isolation source: human saliva | place: Japan
TTTCCGACGCCCGCCAATAAACCGACTTTTACCCATGATACCATCCTCATATTAATGTATAGTACATGTTCTATTCTAATCCAACTTCTTTTTAAATTCTCTAATATGTTATTATACGGTATTTGTAGCACAATGGCAAAGAACAGAATTTGGAAATTTTACTACAGCAACATAAATTACATATAGTTTTTGCCGATTTTTGCCGTCAAAAATGAGTTCCAAATTCCTACTTTTTGGAAAACTTTACAAAGTAAAGTAAAGTTGAACTGTTGGAATTTTTCCAATAGTTCAAAGTGTAGCTTTGCTCCTGGAATCAATAGGCATAAAAGGCATAAAAAAAGTGCGGACTTCTGAGGGGCAATTTTTCTAACCTCAAAAATCCGCATTTTATTATTTAGGTAGTTTTAGTAAACTACCACTCCTTAACTGTGTATAAGACTGTACCGCCTTTAAGTCCTGTTTGGTCGGCGTGTACGACCGCTTCCACACGTCCCGCTTGATAACCAACAGAACCATACATTTTACCGTCAACATACGTTACTCCGCTTTTAATCTTATGATTATTGCGGAGATTTATTTTATATACATCTACCTTTTGTTTGTCCGTATTTTCGACGATAACAGTACGGTCAGATTTAGCCGTTATGGTAGAGGGCAAGGAAGAATCATTGCGGGCGATCTGTTGCCGTGTCAATTGTGCCGCTTCTTGTACCGTCCTTGCGGGCGTGTAGTAGGTCGTTACAGGGGTTGCCCGTTCAACTTCTCGTATAATCGTTGTTGCGTCCCTCGGTGTAACATTAATGGCTTTGCGAGTTGTTCAGGGATTCTTTGCTTGTTCTATAGTGATAACCTTCGGAGCTTTTTTTCATCTTTTATGTAAGTTTCTATGAACAATAACCCCCGCCGCAATAACGACGAATAATAAGCTTTACGACAATAATAATAGGGGCAAACCGCTTTACATATTCGCTTATAGGCATATAGTCTTCTCCTTATTCTACATCAAAATCAAGAACTATATCAGCGTCAAACTCATTTCCTTCTATGTTTTCACTAAAGGTATATTGCCAGATATTAGCACCAGGATAGCCGCAATACGGGTTAAGGTGAGCAACCCACAAGCCGCACCCGCCAAGCTGTTCAGGATATAAGTAGTTTTCTAGCCAATCAATATTGGCGTATAGTCCTGTTTTAGCGTACCCGGCACGCCATAACTTGTTGATGAAAATACTGCAAAAATTCGTTAATTCTTGATTACTCGGCATACCCCTATTAGCCTTATAATCATCAGCGTCTTCCATGTCATACCAAACGCCAAGCGGTAATTTATCAGGGGTAAGCCCAGAACTTTGTAATGTGTTTAATACAAAGTCCGCTTCTTGATTGGCTGCGTCTTCATCTAAAGCGTAAGAGTAATGGTATACACCAACCTTAAGCCCCGCATTAATTGCTCCGTTTATGTTGTCATAAAAGCAACTATCAAGCGTATTTCTTCCGTAACCCAGTCGAATAATTGCGAACTGATAGCCGTTTGCGGCTACTGTTCCCCAGTCTACTGATCCGTTGTTTTCACTTACGTCAATTCCTCGCATGATAATCTCCTCTCAAAACTTTACCTTTGTTTTCAATCTTCGTTCTGACCAAATCTAAAAACTTACCTAGCATTACATTGCCGCCGTCCCGAAGATTTTCAAGGATTGAAAGAAACTCGCTAGAACCCAAGTATAGCCACACCAAGGAAACGGCAAACTTGCGTTGTCCGCTCATTTCATCGAGTAATACCGCCGCAAATGTGGCTAATACATAAGATAATACTTTCTGTACAAAGCCTTTACGCATGTAACGGCTTGAAATAAGCTTCTTTTCAAACGCTATGGGTATGGCTCTATACTTTTCCCATACTGCAATTTCTTCAGGATTATACTGATACTCATCAATTAGCATTTGATAGGCAATAGCTGCCCATTTAGTGAGTAAATCAACGAATACCAAGATGATAAAAATCCCAAGTATCTGTACATGACGAATACCGATAAGCCATAAGGCAAGGCCGCCCGCAGCACTCAATGCAGCTTTTAAAATAAAATTAGTGGTAAGCGTTTCCCATGTGTGCGAAAGTGTATCAAAGATAAAATTCATTTGCCCTCTCCTTTGCATAATAAAAGGGACGCTTGTCGCGTCCCCTATTTAACTCTGTCGTACCCGTATACTCTACGGGCAATATTGGCTTTGAGAACGTTAAAGCGATCTAACTGCTCACGCTTCTGTTCTCCGCTTATGTTCTCATTGTTCATAATTGCCTTGCTTGCTCTTGATAACTTCGTAAGCTGTTCTCGCAGCTTTTGAGTTTTCCAAATTGGCGTACATCAAAAGTCTTCAGGTTTTTGCTTAGTTATTTTCGCTTCATTGAACAGTTTGTTCTGTGCGTCGAAGTCATCATATACACGTTGTACGCTGTTACTTCCTTGATACGGAGTTGCCGTAAACTTATTAATTTCAGGCAGTTCATACCAACGTTTTGCGGGTCTATTTGCGGTTTCGCCCGTGGCTGCGTCTATCGCCGTAAGTCCAAGCGTCGCAAGGTTACCGCCGTATCCTCTAATTGTGTTATCAACCTTATACGGAGATACATTAAATAGTGACCCTATCCCCTTTGCTACTGCTGACGTATTAGAACCGTACTGTAATGCGTCGGGAAGGTCTTGTTGTGCTTGCGGTACGATACTCTTCTGCCGCCAGAATGAGTAATTTGCCGCCCATTCTGCAATGGGAATAAACGCCGTCGGCATAACGCTCGGTGTAAGTACGTCGGCTACTCGTTCGCCGTACCCTTTAAAGCCTATTCCCTTTCGTCCGTGTTCCTTATCGTCCATCCACTGTAACATGCGTTCAACGCTTGTCCCGTATAATACGCCTAATTCAAACGGCTTAGGAATCTTGATTAAGTGGTCACCACTCGGAAGAATCCAATACGTATCCTTGACATACTGCGGCAACTCTTGATATTCAGGGTTATCCTTATTAAGCTGCCATAACGCAACGGTAGGAATAGTTACGAACAAAGTAGCACGAATAGAAGCCCCTACGGGGTCTTCCTTCCACACTCTACGGAGCTTATCAGCCCCTTGAACAGCCGCATTAAAGAACGCCACAATCCTGTTAGCTGTCTTGGTGTTCTTCCCTATACGGCTAAAGTCGATAGTAATATCACGGGCTTCAATGGCTGCTTGTTGCGGTGTGAGTGATTTGCGTTCACTACCAAAAAGCCTATTGGCAAGGCCTGTATACCCTTTTCGAGCGTTGTCGTATTCGGCAAGACGGGTACTTATTTCGGACGCTTCGGAGATTGCCCGCATTACTTCGATAGGGTTCTTTACAACCTTCTGCCATGTAGGTTCTTTTCTAAGGATTTCGCGGATTTGACCGCCCATATAGTCACGGTCAAGCGAAACCATAGCCGCACCAGAAGCACCGGAACGTAAGTATTCTTGATACAATTCGCCTTTTCTTAATGAATTGTGAAACGCCTTTAAGCGTATCAAATACAGGCAAATACCCATGCTTAGAGAAGATTGCCGCACTTACGTTGTCTCGTACAAGGTTAGCTAATGCGAACCCTGTCGTAGACGTTGCCCCGGCTCTTAACCAACTGGCGGGCGTTTGCATGATTCTCACAAGCAAATTGCTTGCGTTTTTATCACTCATTTCTAACGCCGCTTTTAGTTCGGGAGTTGTTTCGTATACTACCTTTTGGCCACGCTGCCAAACGGTAAAAGTATTATCCGTTGCCCTCGCCGAACCCTCTTTAACCTGTTCAACATACGCCCCATGCCGTGAATGTCGGCAAGTTTTGCAAAGTTTTGAGCCACTTTGTTGCGTTCAATAGCATTTGTAAATTGGTACGTATTACGCAAAATGCTTTGCAACGGGTCAATAATATCCCGTGTTGACCCTTTAAACCTCTTAATAGGGCTTGCTACGTTAATAAATCCCTTACTACTTGCAAGAAATCCGTCCATGCTTTCCGCTTTAAAGTCACGGAAGAACGGCACGTAATTCGGATATTTCTTAACAAGTTCGGCGTATATTTCAGGCTTTAGCATGCCTGATTTTACGAGCTGTTGTAATAAGTGCCGTTGGTATTTCTGTAATTCGTCAGCTGCCTTTTTGAACGTTTCATTCTTTTCGAACTTACGCAAAGTTGCCACATCTTCAGCTTTAGAAAATGTAGCTTTTTGCCCGTTCGCATGAAAATCTAAATCATGCTTGGCCACAAGGTAAGCACTAAAGTTTTTACGTTCTTTAATTCCGATAGGTTCTAGTATAGCTTTAAGCCCTTTAACCCCCGCCGCTTTATCGCCAAATTCAACAAGGGCTTGAGCCTTGCCAGTCGCACCTCTGAATAACCAAGCCTGTTTATATACGTCGTTTTCAAAAGGTATTTCCTTTCCGATTTGCTCGTTTACTTCCTTCATTAACTGTTCAAACGGGTGTAGTTCGTCAACGGTATGCGTATACAAGCTATGCCCTAAGTCAGAAAGTTTTTCTTTGAAACCGCCGTTATCGGAAATGTCTTTGATTCTTGTAGACAGTTTCCCGTCATCGAACGAAATAGAACCCTTTACTCGTTCTTCCGGATCTTGTTTAAACCATTCATGCGTAACCTTGGAAAGCTTATTAATCGCTCCGTTTAATTCTTGTCCTTCGCCAGTCGTTCCGTGAAGTGGTCGTAAAACGTCGGAAGTCGGCTTTTTGCCTTGTTTCGGTCGCTTACATGGTCATGGAAGAACTCAGCGTACCCTTCTTTACGGATACCTTCATCGCCTAATTTGTCATACACATTACCGAAACGTTCATGCTACAACCTTGGAAAATTCGGCGTTAAACTTCGGGTCAATGCTGAATCCGTTCTTATGGTCTACATGATGACCAAGTTCATGCATAAGCGTATTTATGTCCCCGAAATTACGAGTACGGATTACTTCCGTCATGCGGTTATACCACCCAAGAACGTCTTTACGCTTGCCAAGCCGTCCCGATTTTACACGTTGGTCAAACAGGTCGTTAACGGTATTAATAATTTCCCGTCGTGTAACAGGCCGTCCCAGTCGCTCAACATCTTCACTTATCGTATTGTTATCACGGCCAGTATTATTGGCATTAATTGCTTTATCTCTAGCGTATTCTATTGCGTCGGCCTTTTCTACTTTCCTTGCCAAGGAGTCAACATTGTTGGTTGTGACTCTTCCCGCTTCGCCGTTAGTCATTTCCACAGACACCGAACGGACAACATTATTTGTATCCTTCCAATATTTTACGTACGTTCTTTTAAAAGAAGTTCCGTCAGTGCCGTTTCTCTCAATATAATATTGGGCTTTTTAATTGTATCTTTAACCAGTGTCGTTGCAAAAGCTCTTTTTACACTTATAGAGTCCGTCTGTCGTTCGAGTCCAAACTGTTTAGTGATTCCGTCAATAGTTTTTCTATTCGTTCCGAAGTCAACTTTTCCCATATCGCCCAACGGATCTAAAACGCCTTGCCGCAATTCGTGTATATTGTCTTTTATTGTATCAATTAATTCGCTTTGGGACTGATTTTTATATTCTAAAAATTTTTGTTCACTGGTTTTTCAGAGACCACTATTAAAAATCTTCAGATTCCTTTTAATTTATCCGCCAGTTCTTTAGGGTGATATGTCAATATTTTGACTTATCGCCTCTTTTGCGTTATTTTTCGGCCGAATCGTCAAAAACCGCCTTTATTTTCACTTCTAACGCCGTTTTATATCATCGGTATTAGTGTTTATATTCAAGTCGTCTTTAGCACGGCTTAAATCTGATTCTACGAGGTTGTTTTTGCCGAAATATTTAAATTTTCTTTGTCTCCGCTTATTTGAGAATTATTTTTGTCACTTTCAACGATTTCGTGCGAATTTCTTTTCAGGCTGTTGGGCTTGACGGATTCACTGTTTTCGGATACCCGTTTCTCGGCGTACTCTTACAATCCCCGTAATTTCCGTCAAAAGTTTCGCGGGCAACTCGTTGGCGTTCTGCGTCGTTGGCTACAGATGGGTCAGGACGTTCATATCTTTCGCGAACGATAACCGCCATTTCTTCAGTGTGTTGCGTCCGGATTTGCTCGCATAGCTTCTAATGCTTTCGTTTCTTCGCCTTGAGTTAGCTCGTAAATAGAAAAGTCTATTTGCGTTCTCCAGTCGTTTATGTCAAGGCCTCTTTCTGCCGCAAAGTTTTCTAACGCCGTCTTTCTCGGACCTGTGAATTGTACTAACCCAACGGATCCGTTTCCGTCATAACTTACAGCCCCCTGTATCAAAAGCTACTTTCTGCCCCTATGTTCCCCGTAAGGGCTGCCGCTTCCACGTCTGTAAATCCCGCTGCACGGTAACGGTTATAAATGTCGTTCTGAAGATTTCCCGTTTCTTCGTATCCACCTTCAGGGCGTTCAGGTGATACATAATCGCTAACGGCTTCTTCAGGGATAACCCCTTCAAACATGCCTTGCGGTTCGTATGCGGCTGCAAGTTCAGGCGTTTTCGCTTGCAACTTCAGCTCTGCCAACTATCGTCAAATGCTCCCTGCCAGCTTTTATTGCGTGTGTTTTCTGCCGCTTCGCTCTATCTTCTCTTAACTTCGCTAATCTCGTTCAGAGATTATATCGGAGACTTTATTATGAATGCCTTCCTTCACCCCTTTAGGTACTGCCCCTTTGGTTAACTCTACAGGTAAAAACACATCACTCCAAAGGTTGGTAGGATTATCAACGATATTGCCAATAAACCCAGACGGGTCACTTACTGCACGTGTTACAGGGTCTATAATCGGGTCTATTGCAAACTGTTTTGCTGTCGCTACGACAGGATTCCCCATAATACCTTCAGGTGCTTCTCCGTTGGCTTTGGCTTCAGCGTTTTTGCGTTGCAATCTCGGCAAGGTCTCCCGCAATCATCGGAGCGGCCGCAATCCCGGCTACTGCTCGTATAGGTGTCGGCATGAACGGAGTAATAGCAAGATTAGCAGCGGGCTTGCCGATAGCCTCATTATATAGTTTCTTCGTGCGTTGGTGTAGTCCTGTACCGCCATACTGCGTAAGAGTGGCTTCGGGTCATCAGATACAACCATAGGAACAACGCCGCCGTTTTCATTAGACGCGTTAACAATAGCGTTGCCAACTTGGTAATTATAATTATCCCAGGCGTTTTTTTACGTTGTTCCCCCAGTCTTTTATCGTGTTTCCCACGTTGGTTAACGTTGTTTCTGCTTGGTCAGCAGCTGCCTTTGCGGCATTATCAAACCCGTTTTGCACGTATTCACATTGTTAGCAATGCCGTTTTTATGTATTCTACGTTGTTGGCGATTCCGTCAATAATAGACCCGCCGCCGCTTTGTTGTGCTTGCTGTTGTGCGGCCTGTTGGGCTAACTGCTGCTGAATGATACCGTTTTCTACAATATCATCAAAATACCCTTGCGGTGTGTAATTTAAACTATCTTGTTCGTTCGGAAAAAGGTTATCAAACGCTCCCATGTTTTTACCCTTTCATATAGAATAAGAAGGGACGTTATAAACGCCCCTTCTATTAATCATCAGGCACCCAGTCGGCGTACCTGTTAAGACCCTTTGCGATTAACTCGGATTTAATTTGTGCTGACGATACCCCTGACGCTTTTAACTGGTTGATTCTATCAGCAACTTGTTGTTGCTCTTCCTCGGAGTACGTCGGATTAGCCAAGCCCACAGACGTTCTAAGCTTAGCATAATACGGGCTTTCGATTCGTCTTCTCCGGGTGGCTTGATTGCCATGCCTTATGTAACGTAACGAGGTTTTTAACTGCATTTTGTTGTGCTGCTCTCGCCGTTGCCGCTTTCGTCGGGTCAACGTATTTACCAACGTACTTCATAGACCCGTCAGCCCCTACCATGTAAGCCGTGCCGTCATTCATGACCTTGATATTTTTCTTACCGAAGTTACCAAGGTTCTGTATCTTGCCGTCATCGGTCATTACGAACATTTGGCCGTTCTGTGCTTGCTGCATGTTGGATTTTGCGTAGTTGCCAACATCATCAATTGTGCCTTGGGTCATGTTGAACCGGGCAACGTGTCCGTTGCTCATCTGTTGGAACTTATAATCATCATGCAACGCGTAAATGCTGTTAAGGTTGTTCATGTCAATCTTTTCAGCACCTATCTTATTAGCATAGTAATTGTACCTATCGACGGCTGCGGCTATGCCTTTAACCTTCTGCGAATTATACGTATCAACAACCGTATTACCGTCCTTATCCTTAGTGTAAATAAGGCTCTGTATGATTTGATTACGCATAGGTGCAAGAACGTTATCGGAGAACGCATTAGCCTGTTTAGTGTACTCGTTGTTCACATCGGTATTATAGAGTTCTTCGGCGATCCCTTTTGCAGTTTTAAAGTCCATACCCGATTTGACGAGGGTTAACACGTCAGCCCCTAGCCGCTTCCGTGCGTCCTTTATAATATCGCTCTTATTCGGAACTTGATAGCCCTGATTATCCTGTTGCGTCTTATTGTCCGTATCGGTGCTATCTACCTCGCGGGACGCATTACCGAAAAAATTCGTATTCCCCGTTACCATACCCAAATACCCTTGCGGCTGTTGCGGTTGTTGGCCAAACCCCCATAAGCCGCCACGTTGATTAAACGAAGGGGTAGAAGAAAAGGCAGCAGGTACCGCCGTCGTATCGGCGTTACTATTTTGTATCGGCTGTGCCGTCGTCGGCATAGGTGTTACGGGTGTGGCCTGTGCAGCTTGAGTAATAGGCGTTGTGTTCTGACTTTGTCCAAATCCCCATAATCCACCGCTTCCATTACCGATTTGACTACGAAGGGAGTTACTCATATACTGCCCCGCATTAAATTGTGAAGCGGGTAACGACTGATTCCATAATCCATTATTTCCGTCATCTACAACGGCTGTTTTGTCCTGCGGCCTGTTGCTGTCCATTCCCACCACCGCCAAGAACGTCATTAAGCCCTTTGGCCATGTTGTTTTCGTTTAGCTGTCCCAGTCTATGGGTTGCGTACATTCCCGCAAGCTTACCAAGTGCCGCCCACGGCTCAAAGTCCTGCAAAAATAAATCGTACTCATTAGGCTTCTCCTTTCTTACTGCCTTTCTTCTTTTTCGTCTTCGCTCAAGGCCTGTAATTCTTCCTGGCTAATCCCTTCAGCTAAGATACCGTTAGCGTAAAACAGATTATCTCCGTCACATTCAAGTTCATATACGGTTTCTATAATGCCTGTATCTTCTTTGCTTGTGACCTTCTGCCAACCGTGTACCGTCATAATAGGCTCACCAACTTCAACTTCAGATACAAGTTTCAATCCGTCGTTAGTAAGTACCTTTTTCACTGGCGGTAGTAACAACGCCTGTATCTTCCGTGTTAAGCCGTACCGTCGGAGATTCTCCCATTTCGTGCATAGCGATAACGTTAAGCACTTTTCCAAGGGATACGACCTTATCACCTGTAATAACTTCTTCAATCGGCTTACTTCCCTCAACCGTTGCTATTTCTGTGCCTTTTGCAAAACAAAATCCGCTCATAAATCCTCCTAAAAATCCGCCGCTTCCTTGTCGCACCGTTGTTTGTGCGGGTGCGGCTAATCCATAACGTCCTTGCATGTAGGCTTTTAACAAGTCCTCATTATCTGAGTTGTTAAGCTGTGCCATGGTGTAATAATCCTTAGCCGGCTGTATTGCCGCCTGTTGTGTCGAACTTCCTGTACTAATCGGAGCGGCTGCCAATCCTTCACGCTGTCCGACAAGTCCCGCAGCGGTTCCCGCATTGTTTACCTGGTTAGCGTATCCCTGATTCATTAACGCCGCCTGATTCATAATTCCAGACTGTTGGTTATTGAACTGGTTGCCCCATAAATTCATCTTTGCTCCAATACCATTTAAAGCATTGGTATAGGCTTGATTGTTGAGGTTAGCCGCCGTATTAATATCTTGCGTATATTGGGCTGCCAGTGCGTTCGTTGCATTTTTGGATATGTCATTGATAGCACTGTCAGCCTGTGAAGAGTTGATAATCCCACGACTGGCCAAGCCTGATAGGGTATTGCCAACGGTGCTTTGTAAGTCATTGTTTAAAGCCGTCTGCCGTGCTTTTGCGTACGCTTCAGGGATATTGCCTTGGGTAATGTCATTCATGGCGGTCTGATTCTTTAATACCGCTCCGTTATACTCATTGGCTAAGCTATCGGCGTTATTTACCATTCCGTCCGTTGCCGCTCCCAGTTGTTGAGCGTACTTTGTATTATCCGTAAGGTTCCTTGTCCCTGCGGATGATACTTGATTTTGCAATGCCGCCAATGCGTTTTGGTTGCCGTTATTGGCAGCCAAGTAATTGTTATACATGTCTTGATAATTCGGCGTTACAGCGTTATTTAATGCCCCGTCTCCCATACCCTGAAGCCTATTAGCACTAGCGTTTGCCCCCTGTTAATCCAGTTTAACTGATTCTGAAAGTAACCCTTCTTCTTCAACGCTTGCTTCCAGGCAGATGGGCTTCAGTAGTGCGATACTTTAGACTTTTACCGCCACCGCCGAAAAGCTGTAAGTTAAATATCATATTTATCTCCTATAAGGTGCGTTCAAGGCTTTCTTTGTTCGTTATAAGGACTTTATAATCCTTCCCGTAATAAGTGTAGTCATAGGCTGGTAGCCGCTTCATATCCCACTTTTTAACAAATCCATTTACGCTTTTTCGTGCCGTAGCCGTAACGATTGTATCAAGATTATTCTTGTCCATTACGTCTACAATGAATTTTCCAATTACTTTCATGTTTCCGTATGTCTGTAAAATGCTAAACACGCGTTCCCCGTGTTCTTCATTAATCCCCAAAATATGAAGCCTCATTAGGAAAGAAGTTAAAGTATTGAAAGTTCTCATCTCGAAATGATTGCCTTCGTCAAAGAAAAAACCATCAAATGAAACCTTTTCACCCGTTCGCCGTTCATAGTCTTTTTACCATGTCTTGTAAGCTGTCTGTTTTCATGACTATACCCCCACGGCGATCCATTTCATTGTTGAGGAAGAGGCAAGCATGGCCTTGTAAAGCGAATGAACCTCGTAAGTAAATGTCTCTTTGTCTGCCTTGCGAATAAATATCGACGCGGAAGAATTACCCCAAAAACCACCAATAACGTTATAAATACTAGTTCAACCCACAAACACTTGTCCGTGAAAGGAACCTTTGAATTTTTTGTACAGGAAGATTAGGGGATTTCCCCACTTTTAACATCAAACTGTTCCCCAACTTCTCTTATTCCACCCTGTATAGTGAAATTATTAAACGCCTTACCGAACTTCATATACCACAAGTCGGGATTACTCGTATTAAATTCCATGCCAATAGATGACAGTCCTGTATTCCCCAATGCCTGTACAACGTCATTACCGTCTTTAATGTGAAGAGCCGAAATAATCGAGTTAACAGCCCCTAGTGAAACGCCTAACGATAAATTAGTATCCTCGGTATTGCTTGTAATAATGTTGACGCTGTCAATTGTGCCGCTCCCGTGCGTTACTTTTAGTTTTCCGTTATCGTAAGCCGCCGATTTTACAAACCCGTCAAATATCGGCTTATGTGCGGCTGTGTCGGCCTTATGATTGGTTAAGTCACTTCTAACAGCGTTGTCAGCGTCGTTTATATGCTTTAACGTGTCATCTGCTAACTTTGCTTTGGTTACGGATTTGTCCGCAAGGTTTACCGTCTTTACTTCTCCGCTTCCAATGCTTACGGATTTAATGCCCTCGTTAGCAATTTGCGTACTTGTAATAGAGCCTGTCGCAATGCCGCTTCCGTTCATACTCGGCTGATAATATTTAATGGTCTTTACGCTTGACCCGTCCGTTACTACTTCGGCAATAAGTACACGCTGTTTACGTTCCCACTGTGAACCGTTATATACGTACATCATGTCCATAATGTCGTTATAGTACATGGCGTTTAAAACTGTATCAGGCGGTGTTGACTGTCGTACCGGCTTTACGGTTGTACTTCCATAACTTACGGCACCGCTTCCAGTCCGTTCTACATATATGTACTGTGTTTTATTCGGCAGCAGACTCCAAGCACTCACTTTACTATCAACAGACGCTACGTGATCAACTGCCCCAAACTCGTTATACCCGTCTGCAAACGAAATAATTACGGGTGTTTGTGTTCCGTCGAGCGTTACGCCTAGGTTATCACCTGTCAAAAAGGAATATTCTCCGTTGCTTATCTTCCCGTTAAGAAACCTGTTACGGAGACCCGTCGCACCGCCGCCGCTTTTTAATTCTACCGTTCTAGCGACTTCTAATATTTCATCACGGTTCTTTTTAATACTTTGTTGCACTGTGTCGCCTTGCGGCGTTATATCAAGTGCGTATTTTTCTTTATATGCCATAGGCTATACCTCTTCATATGTGTAATCCAATTGCCGTAAGGAAATAGCTCCCTTTTGCACATGGATTTTAAACTGTACGTTACGATTAGCACCGCCGCCTATTTTATATACTTTCGTGTACTCATTAACATTTAACTTGTCATCTGCACTAAAAGTACGTTCATCAGCATAATACGTTCTAGTTGACTTACTAGCAAACGTTACAGGCTTCGGAGTTTTGTCCGATATTTGTACGCTACCGTAGCCGTCTATCAGGTTATGAGTTACAAAATTGTAATTCATAATAAGAACGAACAGCCGCATTGCAAGTCTGTTTCCGCTTACTATAGACGTTTCTATCTGCTGTCCGTCATCTAAGTCTGTGCGGTCATCAAGTACCCCTATTTTATTGCCGTACGCAACGTAAATGTTTTTATTAACATCTACTACATCATGCACGTCATAAACAAACTGCCGTGACGTAAATACTCCTCTGCCGTCCTGATACCTCGGCAAGTAATGATATAGGAAAATGCCGCCACCGTTGTGCGGTTTAATCCATAATTGCTTACGACTCGGGCAATGCCACATCTCGCAATCCTTTTCTACATAAGTAAGTAGATAGGAATTAATGTTTAACCCTGTCTCAAACGGCTGTATCTCTGCATACGTATTAGTCGGCATAAACGACATTAAGCCCTGTTCTCCAAGGTAATAACTTCTGTCGTCTATGCTAATCGCCGAACCACTGCAAAAACCCGTACTAGATAAAGGGTATACGGATAAATTCCCTTCGTCAGGCGTTCCAACGACTTGATAAACCTTACCGTATTCCTTATATACAATAATCGCACGTGTTAGAAAATCGACGGCAACTATTGCCCCTTTGTCCTTGTAACCTACATCTAAATACTGTCCGCTTGAGCTGTCGTTTTTGTTATTCTCCCAACTGCGATAATCGCCAATAGCCGACCACGTCAACCGATGAGAATAAATAGACGCAACGAGAACACGCCCCGCATGACTGCTTACAATCTCACAAGACGGAGAGCCGTCTACTGTTGATAACTCACCCGTTCCGCTTATGGCTTGTAATTTGCCGCCGCTTGCGATGAGAATATCACCGCTGTAAGCGTGATACTTCGGTTTGTGCTGTCCCGTGAGCGTTCCTAATCGTTTACGTGTTTTTAGATCCGTTTCGTATAACTCTATTCCGTGCGTAAAGTACCACTTGTGCCGATACACGTCGTAATACAATGTGTCTATCGACATTCCCGCGTCATACGCAATGGTTACCCCTGATACCGTTCTTAATGCGTTATCCGTTCTATCAAACTCGCAGTTCATCGCTTGAGTGAGTGCCTGTATATCAATCCCTTCAGGCGGATTGCTCCAGTCAAGGCCAAGCCTGTATCCGTTTGTACTTGCTATTGCCTCTCGCCCATTATGTGTAAGCCCTCTGGCCGCCTTGATTAGTTCCGTCAGTGGTCAATAAACCCTTTATCATAATTGGCGTAATCAATCATTAGCGACTTCTTTTTTTAATCAGAAAGGGAAATGAGTTGTACAAGATACGACGTGAAAAATTCGCTAAACGGAACGGCTGAATCCATTGAATTTATATGATTCTTGCGAATGCTGTAAAAACACGTCTTGCACGTCCTCGCCGTCATACGTTGAGAACAGCCCATTTACAATCCGTATAGGATACCCGCTTTTAGGTACAAACCCCATAAAGTTGGTAGGAACGTCGCTGTTGTTCGTTACGGTCATACTCTTAACCACTTCGTTATCGCGAATTGCAACCAGTATCATAGAGAGGTAATCAATGCCAGCGTTTATGTACTGAATGTAGTCGTTGTTATCATCCAGTATTTCATTGCTTTCTACGCTAATCAGCGTAATCAGTTCTTGTACTGTCATAATCCCAATACCCCTTAGAAAGGACATAGCCGCTTTCACTGTCGGAGCTGTTATTAAGCGACCATAAGGCCTCTATCATGCTCCCTGTAATTCCCGATACGTCTATGTTCATAATACGGGCAACCATATAATCAACTAAAAGAGTCTCAAGCTCTGCCGGGTATTCGCTGTTATCGTCGAATTTTTTATACTCTGCCGACTTCACATAATCAACGGATATATCTTGTTCTTTATCGGCTTTAAACTTCACCGTTTGTAAGTTCAGAACATGATACCCGCTAACCTCTTGCCCGTCCGCCGTGACACTTCTAATAGATACGCATTGACTAGGAAGAACAATTTCCCCCGTTCCTCTATCTTTATGCGTAACAGTGCCAAGGTTCGGACAATATTTCCCCATGAGCGTATTTAGTAACTGGTTGCCTTCGTTATAAAATTCTAAAAACTGATAAGGCGTGTATGTCTCTTGTGACGTATCGCCAACTTGCATATACGCCCTATTAATTAATTGTCTGACCTTCATATACACCTCATAAAAGAATAAGGGGAAAGGTTATCCCTTCCCCCTTTGTCCTTTGCGTTCATTATTTTTCTACCGTGCCGCCTGTAATGACTTGAATTACGCCGTAATCCTTGCCGTTATACTTCGACTTTTCAATGCCCGCATACAAGGAAATGCCGTTACCTTCGCGGTTGCCATAGTCGCTAACCTGTTTAATCGGAGTAGCTTCCTTCGCAACACCGAAGCATGCAGCCTGTTTGCCAAGTAACAAGTTATGGCATACATTTGCACTGCTTGCCCCTGTAGTCGTGTTAAGGATACGTTCATATTCGTACAGGATAACGCCGTCGTATTCACCTAACGCACCCGTAAAAATCGGATTTTCTCGGCCACGGACGTTTGCTTGTGCTTGAGATTGAACCCATACGGGATCCGTTTTAAGGTCTTTAGCCGCCCACGGCGAAACTAACATAATATAACGGTCTTGACCGTCTACTTTCACCGGGTTCACCTTCGGAGCGTGAAGCATTGCTTTACGTCTTGCACGGGAAATTAAGGCACACGTTAATTTGTCATTTGCCGTTGTACCAGCTTCAGTACCAGCAGCTGAAGCAAAAACAACTTCTCCCGCTGTAGGGGAAGCGGTTAACTTCTAATGAAGGTATCATCAAGCCAATCAGTAACCCACTGCTGAAGAGCCGGCTTAATAACCTGAAGATTTTCATACGGGCTTTTCTGATCGTCTGCTACGTATCTAGCTACGGCGTTACGTACCAATTCAACAGGTACGGCAAAGTCGTAAATGTGCAATTCCTCTTCGTGTCCGTCGAGTGTATTATTACCCTTAATACCTTCGCCCTGTAAGGTTCATTGCAAGGCCAAAGTATACCTTATCGCCCTTTAACGCCTTTTTAATTTGACGTTCTTATGAATTACGTTATTGCCATTTTGCGTCCGTGAATTTATCAAAGTAAGACGCTTTAACGCCTTCCGTCCATACTTTCGCCGCCCATACTTTAGGGACTAAATTAGCGATTTGTATTTCATTTGCCATGTGTACTCTCCTTATTCAAGTAAATTATCAAAAATACTTTACGCACGTCTTCGGGAGCTTGTCCGCTTCTCCGTTTTGGTACGCTTCTAAAAATTTCTTCATCGCTTAACTTCGGCGGTGTGTTATTACCGCCGCTTAACGCTCCCGCCTTCGGTAAGGTTTTGGCCACATTTAACGGGCTGTCCTTTACGGTTGTTGCCGCCCGTTTGTCTTGCAGCTCTTTAACGAATTTACGGACAATTTCAAAATCCGCTTCCGTTCCTTCACCGTTGTCAATATTGGCGAATGCGTCGTTAATCGGTCTTGCGTCTTTTAACGTCATTTCATTAAGGGCTTCTACTCCGTCTTGATACAGTTCATTAAAGTTCGGAATTGATTTTATCTCATTCACAAACGTCTGATTCTTCTGTACCTGTTCGTATCGGCTGTGCATTTTGTCGGAAACTACATACTCAATTTGCGTTTGTAGTCTCAAAAGGTCTTTGTATTTTTGTTCGTCTTCATACATTAACCCTTCAACATCTTCAGCCTTTACCCCTAATCGCTTTAACGCTTCTTGTTTTGCGAAAATCTCGGATATTAGCTATTTCCTGTTCAGGTAATGTAACGGGTGCTTGCTGTGCCTGTAACGTCCTTGCCCGTTCTTCAGCCGCTTTACGTCTTGCCCGTTCTTGAGCAAGTGCCGCTTTTAAATTCTCGGCGTGTTCTTCGCCTTCAGCTTCTTTAGACTGATCATCCTGGTCTTCAGACTCTTCAGACTGTTCAGGCTTTTCTCGCTTTCTTGCGGTTCAGGTTCTTTACTGTCAGATTCTTCAGGTTTGTCCTGTTTCCATTTCATTTTTCACGACCTCTAAATCTTCTTGAGTAAAGCCCATTTCTTCAGCATTAACCATTTCATTGTTATCCATAGTAATATCCTTTCTGCCGTTTAACGTCATTGCCGGACGAAATAATATAGTTGCAGTTTAACGCCGTTGCCGGGCGAATGTGGTTTATAATTAGCCGTTTAACGTCTTGCTAAGGACGAGAAAAGGAGGGACAGTTTATAGACGTGTCCGGGTCTGTTTTTTATAGTTGTTGCATATTCTGCAATAACTGCATTTGTTGCATGTCTTGCCCTACTTGCTGTGTATTTTGTAACGGTTGTTGTATCTGCGGCGGCGGTGCGTATCCTTTCATCGCTAACCGTTCTTGCAATATCTCTTCAGGCGACATTTGTACGCCTATGCTTTGAAAAGTGCAGTGCTTAACGCTTCAGCGGGTAAGTCTGCAAGCCGTCCATTTATGCGTACATCGGGAAGGTTCGGTTGTTCTGCCGCTTCTTGTATGCGTTTCTTAACACTCTCTTTTTCGGGGAAGTCCATGAAGTCAAGAATGATATCCATCGGAATATCAACGCCCGATTTCTTCGCTTCAAGCAGTTGATACAGGTTTGCCCGTCGTGCCGTTGCAGACGCTTGAGAAGTTGTAATGACGATATCAAAATCAAAGCAAGAAAGGTCATATAATACCTTCTTAATCGGATTGCCTTCTTCGTCTGTCTTCGGCATTCCTGTGGCCGGGTCAACTGCAAACTGTTCTTGCATCGGTTGCCCTAAATTCGGCGTAATCTGTATAAACTCTTTCTGCCCGTCATCGCCAAGTATCCGCATTACTTTATCTTGGTTGTAAAACTGCGGTATAAGTCCTTCAGCATTCTTATCACCCCAAAGAAGCATAACAATCTGCCGTTCTGTTTCCTTCGTCTGGTCGAATATTCCCGCCGTCTGCACTGTCGTTACTGACTGACGTAAGTCGATGGCCTTGCCGCTCATCGCTCCTACGCTACCACTTAGTGACTCAGGAGTTATGCCGCTAATAGAATAAAAATCATTGCTTGATTGCTGCTCAAGATTTATATTCACTGAACTGTCATAAGCGGGTGTACCGTCTTGATAACTCACGCCGTTCGGTAAGAATATGTTTGCCCCAGGCGTTGTTGCCTTTTCTTTTATCGTCTTTCTTTAACTGCTCATCAACAACACCAGTCCAGAACTTAACCCCTAACGACTGTTGATTGACAACGTGCATACGTTGACTGCGGTTTTTGTTTAATTCCCTTTGTGCGTCCTTTATGTCTCGAACAACACCCGCGGGTTCTAACTCGGCGTCTGACAGTTCTCCCGTGTAATAACAATATTCACGCACCAACGGAAACTTTCCGTGCTTATACGGGCTTTCGCCTTCTTCCAGTAATACATCATCGCAAAACGTTGCGTATCGTATAACCGTCTTCGGTATCGTTGTCGGTGGCGTTCCCGTTGCTTTGAGCTGTATAAACAGCGGATTATCTTCTGTAACAACGCCTTCTTTAGTCATATAGACTTCTTGAGTTTTTGTACCTTTTATACCAGTATTGAACTACTCGTACTTTTTTGAAATCTGTATCATACCAAAGCCTTTCCGTATTTATCGTGTCAACAGCCGTTTCCGTGCTGTCAAGCTTATGTTGCAGTGTGTCTATTTCTTTTTGTTTATCGCTGTATATCTGCCGTAGTTTGTCAGGACTTTCCCATGAGTAACGGCCGCAATACTGAGCGTCGCTCAAATCTTCTTGCTGGCTTTCAGGGTCTATAAACGCGTCAAACGGGCTTACTCTGTCAATCTTGATAGTCCCGTCAAGTCTTGAGTAATCAAAATCGTACGTAATCCAGTAGTTAGCAAGATCGCATATTACTTTTATCTCTAAAGCATTTATTCTTCGTTCTCTGATAATTTGCACGGTCTAAGCAATACTTTGTTATACCCTTTAGCAACTCTGCTTATTCTATCGTCTTCTTCAGACCTCGGCAGAAAGTCGGGTTCCGTCTCATTCTGTGCCGCATATCCACACGAAGGTTTATAACCGGCCGGATTCGGTTAATCGTAATTGCCGGTCTTCCCGCCTTCTTCATACGCGATAAATCAGCGTCAGCCCACTGCTTACCTTGCATAAACTCGTAATCTTCTTTTGGCTCGTTCTCGCCAGTCGCTTGTAGCACTTAACGCACTTTTTACCCTTCGCCGTGCCGCTTCTATATCAAAGCTTTTTAAATCCCCCATGCTGTCACCTCTTCACTGTCATCAATCGTTTTATAACCGTCGCTAAACTCCTTTTTCGGTCGTGTCGGCTTAATCGGTCGGCTCATGCAAAAATACCGCAATTCATCGTACGCATGATCTTCTGGGTCGTGTCTACGTCTTCAGGTTTTCGATTCATCATATACAAGTTCCGGTAGTGTTCTTAGCATGTGCTTACAGTTAGAGAAGATTTTTATTTTTCCCCTCTCTAAGATACTGATGAACCATTAATTTACCGGCTATACGTTCAGAATTAGAGCGAGTGAAGTAAATCCCGTGCCGTTCAAAGATTTCTGCAATGCTCTCGCCTTGAATACTCCACTTCATGCGGTCATCTTTTTGCCAGATTGCTTTATCAGCTACGTCATATGTATATCGTTCATTGCCCGACAACCTTACGACCTCGGCAGCCACTTCATCCGGTGTTAGCTTTAACCCTTCATCCGGTTCGCCTGTACAGCCGTAATATTCGCGGTAACAATGAGCTACGCCGTCGTAATCAATCGCATACCAGTGAATAGAAAACGGCTTTGAAAACCCCCAGTCCATTGAACGCACTCTTAACCAGTCATCAGGAATTGTAAACGGCTCTTCTACGTGCTTATCTCTGTTGAACTCCGTGAAAACTTGCCCGATAAATACATTCCAATCACCGTATAAGAACGCTTTCTTCTCTTGTTCGGGCAACGCTTCAAGACGCTTTACGTAATTCGGGTCGTTCTTCATAAGCACGTCGTTATCATACACACGAGCGGGGATAAACATTTTTTCTAGCCCTGTTGTCTTGTCAACAACTTTATGCTTGCCGTATTCTGTCGCTTCTACATATTTCCGTTTAACCCATCCGTGACCCTTGCCGCCAGGATTGCAACTACCGCGGAAGCGGACAGGGAAGCCACGAGACGAACGAAGACACGCAGTTAATAACTCGGCTGTTCGCTCTGTATGCTTCGTCAGTTCGTCGATGCCCAAATAATCGAACTCTTGACCTTGATACGTTTCTGCGTCTTTCTCTGTGCGAACGTATCGGAATAATACTTTAGATCCGTTTATTAGCATCGCAATGTGTTTTTGCTCCGAATATTCGTAAAGTTCTCTCGGTACTGAACGCTTCCATTCTCTTATTACGTTCGCTTCTAAGTTCGGGTATGTCTCACGGAACAAATACGCATTACAGCCGCTATGCTCTAAGCAGTACGCTAAGCAGTCCATCACTAGTGCTTTGGTCTTGCCGCCGCCCCTGGCACCGCCGTAAACCGCATAAGGTGCATTGCACATATGAAATTCATCTTGCCGCACATTCGGCATGTAATCGATTGTAATATTCATATTTATTCCGTTTTTTTCTTCTTCTATCCCGTGCTTATACGATACTTTTATGCAACTCCAAGGAATAATTCTATCAATTCCTCTGTTTTCATTTCCCTATATATGTGTATAAGACTATTCTGTATCTTCATTTCTTCTCATATGTGAGAACTCAATAATTAGCGGCTGTCCGTCTTTACCGCTTAACTCCGTCTTTTTCGGTCAATAACGCGTAACGCTTAGCGAGAAGTTCAGCCGCTTTTTATTCGTTCTTTCATCGCGATCTGTTTTTCCTTCTTCTCTTTCGCGTTCTTATAACTCTTTTCTTCTGTTAACTGTCCTCTCATCGCTGCACTTAAAACTCTTCAACTCTTGAGCTGTTGCGATTGCTTCACTTTTTACCTCAGATTCTAGTTCTGCAACTCTTTTCCGTACTTTATCATTGTTTCATCAGCCTACAGCCATGCATATAAGCACTTTTTACTATATCCGGCTCTTTCGGCAGCCTTTGTATATTCATGTCTTTAATGTATTCATAGCAAATCTTTCTTGCTTCGGATTTAATTTTTCGCTCTTTTTCTCTTCACTCATATGTTCTCACCTTCTTTCTATTGGCTTGGTGGTTATGCCTTTTTATGACAGACGTTTAAACATATAAACATAGTAAAAGCCCTCTTAATTGAGGGCTTATTTTTTACGGCAAAAAGGCGGCCAATTTGACCGCCCCGACCTGTAAATCAACTACATATAGAATTAGTGGTTGAGACTCGCCGCAGCTGTCTCATCGGAATCGTTCACGCATGAACTTCATCCCCTACTTTTTACATATACACTATATCATACTTTGGTTGTACCATTCAGTACCATTTTGTGCCATTATGTTCCGTCTTTTCGATATATAAGATTAAAATGTTTTACCGCCTGTTTATGTAGTCTGAACGTCTGTACGTGCGACATGCTTATACCGTCTTCAACGTCGCTCCAACTCTTACAGTAGACATATCGTAGTTGCAGTATTCGCCGTTCGTAAACGTTAATTAACGAATTAATAAGCGTTTCGGCTCGTTCCGTTCATCTATAAGTCTATCCCATTCCGTAGAAGTCTTACTTATCAACTCATCAAGTCGGATAATCTTATCGCTTATATCGCTTGAACTTGTTCCGCTTATTCGGTCTTTGCTGTAGTCGATTGCCTGTAGTGTGCATATATCTTTGCGTAACTGCTCAATGCGATCTTCTTTTATTCTTAGCCGCACATTCAGACTCCGTACATACTCAAGATATTCCCGTCCGTTCATTCTTCCTCCTGTTCTTCGTGTCTAGGTCTTCTTCCTGTCACCGCCGTAATATACGCGTCTTCCCCCTCTTGACTTCTACACTCTTTACAAATGGCTTCATTGTTGCACTTCTTTACTCGCTGTCCGAACTCGTCATACATCCAATGCCATGCGGATTCACGGAACAACGGGCGACCGCAGAACGCACACCGTGACACGGATTCACGGGGCTTTTTATTCTTCTCCGCTGTCTTGCTAAGTATGACTATTCGCGGGGCTTGGTAATGTCGTCTCTTATTCCGTCGTGCCATTGCGCACCCCTAATATGTCTTCCAAGTTCTTCCACAACGTTTACTGTAACAGCGTTGCCAGCTTGTTTGTACAGCTGCGTCTCAGAATTAACAGCGGCAGCCCTGTCATACTGCTCGTCTGTAAAACCCTGTCAGCCCTAAAACACTCCCTCGGAGTCAGTTTTCTGATTTTTATGTTGTCATCGGCAATTAATACGCCATGTCTATCTTGACTAGTCAGCGTAAATGAGGGCTCTCCTTCATTCTTTATTCTTCTGCCATTTTGTCGCTTTTTCTAACCTATCCGGTGTGAGGATAGGCATTACTTTAACTCTAGTAAGTACACCACTGCACTCTGCCGGACGGTCTCGGTTGCCCCTTGTTATATCTCGCAAGCAAAGCTCTAGCCGTATCGGTCGTCTGTACGTTGCCTTTTTTATTGAGATCTACGAAAGTATATAAGCCCGTTTTGCCCCCGAAACCGCCGCTTTGACCTGTTAGCGTGCAAGAAATTCCATTCCCTGTCGTATACTGCTCGCCTTGACTGCCACCTACAATCTGGCTAAGAGTTGCCGTACTTTCTCGTCTGATAGGTAGTAGCGGTCGTCCGGTCGGTTCTCCATAATGTCCAACAATGTAGACACGTTCTCTGTTTTGCGGCACTCCGTAATCCTTGCTGTTATAAACCTTCCATTCGACAGTGTACCCTCTTTCGGCCATTTCACCGACAACTTCGAGGAATCCGATTCCGTTGTCGATTGATAACAAATTCTTAACGTTTTCGCACATAATCCATTCGGGTTTATTTTCTTTGCACTCATCTAATAACCTCATCATTTCGTAGAATAATCCGCTTCGAGTTCCTTCTTTTAAACCTTTCCGTTTACCGGCAACGGAAACATCTTGGCAAGGAAAGCCAAACGTCCATAAGTCGGCTTTCGGCAATTCTGAACCTTTAACCCTTGTTACGTCCTCGCTGAACCATAAGTTTGTCGTATCATACATTGCTCTGTATGACTTTTTGAGCGAATTTATCAAACCTCGCACCAACCGATATACTTCATCCCGGCTTTCTCCAGTCCAGAATGAAAGCCGCCTATTCCGGCGAAAAAATCTATAAACTTCATCCCTTCCGCTCCCTTCTCACCTTCCGTCTTAATCGTTGCAACTCATCGTAATCAATCCACCCTGTTTTACTATACTTTATTAGACTTTTGCGACCCATACAAGCTTATAAGACGGGTACTTATACGCGAATAACTTCCGCTTCAATTTTGCAGTCTTCCATGGCGTAACCTTTAACGTCTACAACCACGCTTGTTTGTTCTTTATCGTTCCAGTACGCGAAGTCGGCTATGTATTTAATCGCTTTATATTTCTTTCCATCTTGTTCGAATGCTTCTTGTAATATAAACGTAGGATGACAGCGAAGCCGATATATTTTTTTATCTCTCTCAAGACTCTTTAGATACTCGTAATACTCCGCTTCCGTTCTACTATCAAACGTTATCCCGTCTATTACTGTCTTTTTGCTTCTTATCATCGGTGATTACTCCATTCCGCGTATATCATAATCAAAATCATGCCCGTTACTAAGAACATTACCGACTTGCACACATAACCTATTAACTCAAGTCCGTTCATATTTGTATCCTTCCTCAGTGATGTTCCTGATTTCATCTACGTCAATAACGATTTCGCAGCGGCAAGAAGATGATTGCCGTTTTATTTCTTGTTTAATCGCTTTAAAGTGCCGCTTCGGCTTTTTACCATTGCTAAATGAAATATCAAGGCTGCCTTCATCAAGAATTATCTGAATAATATTCCCTACAGTGTACATTTCACATGTTCGCGTTAATTCTATATTCCCCTGAGCGATTATAATCATGATTGTTCCCCCGCTTCCTCTTCCGCAATCATTCTCAGATACTCAGCGGCCTTCGCAATGTCCGTTGCGGGTGTACCCTTGCGTGTATATCTATACAGATATTTAATTACGTTCCCTTCACAATATCGTTTATACCCTTCCGACCCTAACAACTGCCGTATAACGTCTTTACATTCGACTCCTCGCCAGTTGTAATGCGTCGGTTTGTGAATCTCGTCGGCTTCTTCAATCTGCCCGTTAATCGGATTCCGTAAATTCGTCTCCGTCAGTCCGAACTCTTTCATCATCTCTTCAACCAGTTCCATAATTTCGTCCCGTTCCGTTTTATTGTCCATTTCCTTTTACTCCTTTTTCGTCGTATTTTGACTTCTAACGAGTTTTAGAGTCTTGTATGATAATTTTATCGTCAGTCACCTTAAAACTCGTCAGAAGTGCCAAATTTTTAATTTATTCGATATTAGAAGGGAATTTCTTCATCAACCTCTGTGCCTAATCCATTAAAACCCGAACTGTTTTCATCTTTCTTCTTGAACGGGAATATCGCCGTCCCCGCTCCTGTCGCGACTACATTCGATGAGTACCGTGTTTGCCGTTCTTCCTCGTATTTCGTTGTTGAGAATCGCCCTACTACCCACACTCTTGTGCGCTTTCGTCCATTCGTTCATACCTTCGGCTAGTGCGTCAAATGCTACGAAGGGAACAAAGTCTGCAACGTCTTTCCACTCGCTACCGTCCTTTACACGACGGTTACATGCGACGCTTCCACGGGCTACCGCCATACCTGACTTTGTAAAGCTAATTTCTATATCTCTTGCCAAATTGCCTTCCAGTTGTACAATGTTCATTTTTAGCTCTCCTTTTCTTCTAATGCCCTTAAAATATCGCTACAATGCGGGCTACAGCATATTTTTCTGCTCAATATGTCTTTCTTTCTCGCCCAGTAGCTGAACCGTACGGAACCGCCGCATAGGGCATATCCAACAATCCCGTTTTTCCTTTAGTCTCTCGGCATATTTCTTACGACACGAAGGGCATAAATCACCATCGCCGTCGTGCCACTCGCCGCAGTCTATGCACCTCATTAAAACGGGTGCCGTCCGCTTCGTGTGTGTCGTTTAACTCGCTCCTTGTCTTTCAGGATTCGGAACGCTTCATCAATATCTGTCTTATCAATAAATCGCCGTGTTCCACTTCCGCCAGGCTGTACCGGGTATACGTCGATATCATTCAGGATTCCACATAGCGTCACTTCGCCCATACCCGTATACTCCATCGCTTCTTTCATTGTCATGTACCGCTTTTCTGTATTTTTCATGGTTATTCTCCTTTTCGCTTATTTTCCATTTCTTCTTTTAAGTCACTGATAGAGTATCTAACAGTATTGGTCATCAAGTAGCCGCTGTCTCGATATTCGGGGTGCTTATTTTCCCATTTAAGGTAGGCTTCTGTGAGTAGCCTATCAAGCTCCCTTATGTGTTCGCTTTTGACGTTTTCAAGGTATCCGTCTTCCTTGTACCCGTTATCATCGACTAGTTAGTGCTAAATCCTCTAACACTGATTCTGCGTCTATTCGAGGGTAAAGTATTCCGTCTGTCCCACGACCAGGTGTGTAAATTCGCATCCGTATATTCACCACATTTCCATAGCTTGAGAATGGCTTCCTTTCGGAGTTATAAGTGCCATAAGCTGTGGTGAGTAAGAGATTATATTCGTCTCCGTTCTGCTTTCCATTTCGTTACTAAAGCTAAATGCGTACTCTTTCATTGCCTTGTGTCTCCTCTATAAATTGAATTAACTCAACCGCTTCACAAGCTTCCCCGTAAGTTGCTTCAGCTTCTCGTTGCCAGGGCTTATCCCAAGGACTGCATTGTCTCGGTTGTCCTTCTGCCGTTGTGCCGCTAGTTGATACGCTCGTCTGAACTGTGACCGTAGCGTATTCGTTCCCTCGTTCGGAGTGGTGCATATGTCTTGCCAACCTATATTATTAACAGCTGTTGTTATGGCTTCGTGACTGAATGTAGGCTTACCGTAATAACCAACTGACTGTATTGCCTTTATGACTTCGCCCCACGCTTCCGATTCGTCGGGTGCAGCCGTTCCGCTTATCGTGCCTTTAATGCCGTACGCTGTTTCTCTTATCTCTGCAATTGAAGGCAAAAACTTGTTTGTCATTATCAGCTTCTTTACTGCCACCTCTAGTATTTGCGGCGGTATGTCTGACAACATCATGACGTATAGTCGTAATCGTTCTTCTTCTAACGCACCCTTTATACGCCAGTTGTAAAGGTGCTATGGCTTTCGTTATGTCTGATTTGTTCATTCTGTCGCTCCTCTTCTTCATATTCGGCTATAAGCCTGTTTACTGCTTCTATCCCTTCTTGCCGTTCTTGCTCTGCTCGGCTTAAAGGTGATCGCCTATTGTTCCGTACTTCCGGTTGATTCAAATATCCCTCAAACTTCGTACCAAATAGGGTTTCCGGTCGAAGGTACTGAGCCATATCCGTTCCTTGCCATTCTTTAGCCTTCTTGCTTATAACGGCTTTAAAGTCATCAACGGTAAAGCCGTCAAGCAATCTTGCCCTTATAAGGCTTTGCGTTTTCTTGCTTGTTGCCTTGTAGTTACTCCCCGTCATCTCGTTCAACATTCCAACAATTTGAATGTACGTATCGTGGTACGTATCGTGGTACGTATCGTGGTACGTATCGTGGTACGATACTTCATTGTCATTGTCATTGTCATTGTCATTGTCATTGTCATTGTCATTGTCATTGTCATTGTCATTGTCATTGTCATTGTCATTGTCATTGTCATTGCGGACGTTTTCAGACAAGAACACACGAACGGTTTCGTTTATGCTCGCTTTGTTCTCGTTTTTTTCTTTAATCCACTGCAATAACTCGTAATGCTTGACGTTCTTCGATCTCCTAACAAGACAATCAAGAACAGGCTTCCGCCCTTCATAATTGCATATTGAAGGTAGTTGCGTATGGCAATTTCGTTATCTTTCCGTTTGATAACGTTGTACTTACCTTCAAATCGTTGTAACAGGTGTTCCACAGTATCGACTGAGTAGCCCAATTCAAACGCCATTACTTTCGGCGAAATACTGTAAATACCTAGTTGCGTCGTATGCGGATTAGTTAAGAGATAGAGCATGAAGTACCTGTCTTCAGGGGTAAACTCAAGTACCTTATCATCTGTCCAAAAGGACGTATCTACTACCCGTTTAATCCCCATTTATTTTTTCCCTCGTTGTCTATCAGCTCAATTACCGTAACCACATTGTCATAGAATGCTGAAAACCCAAGTTCAAAATCGTCATCAGGTTCGGGATTTGTCGCGTCTATGCTTCTCATGTCAGGTATTTTCTCAATCATTCGGCATAAGAATCTGTACTTTTCTTCTCCTGTCATTTTCATTCTCCTTCCCCGGCTATATATAACTGGAACATCTCCTGTACTCCTTCGCTTTCGCTCCGTGTGCCTTCGTGTTATGGCAATCTCGGCACAAGCAAACAAGGTTATCGAGCGTACTCTTACCGCCCTGAGACCTGAATACGATATGGTGAACATCGCACCCTGTATTTGCCGCACAATACGCAACAACCCTTATCTCTCTCAATCGCTTGCCGCTTCGTCTTGCGAAATAGTTCCCTATCTTGCTTAGTGTTCTTGTTCATGTCGTTAACGCCCTTTCCACGCTCCAACCTCGGCGAAGTCTGTAGAGCAAGGTATTTGCTTTAATTCCTACAGAATCCGCCCACTGTTGAAGGGTTGCCCGTTTGCCGCGGAACGTAATGTAGTGATTCGTCCTCTTGTTATTCGCTTGAGTCTTCCAGTTGACCCATCGGCAATTACTCGGACAATAGTCGCCGTCCGTGTCGATACGGTCGATTGTAAGCGTTTCGCCGTATCCGTTCGACATCGCCCAGGCGTAGAAATCCATAAAGCTATTCCATTCGTCGCACACCCGTATGCCCCTTGCTCCGTATAACTTGTAATCAGGGTTGTTACGGCGGTTGCAACGTGCTTTTAAACCGCTCCATATGTTGTATAGCCGTGTATGTCGGTGTCCGTGTTCCTTATACGTTCCGTACTGATTTGTTGTCATTCTCTGACCCCCAGTCGTTAAGTAAGCTATTTACGTATTCAGGCGGTTCGAGCCGTATCCCCAGCTGACTGCATTCATCAGCCAAGCAGTCAATGAGCCTTGTCATCTCTGCAGTATCGTAAGTGCTTGACCCGTGATACGCGGCGAGAACTCTGTACCCTTCGCCTTTTCGTGCTTCTCCTAAATCCCTCAGTGAGCCACCCAATTCCATGAGCCGCCCGTATTGACTTAAACTGCTCCACCGCTTCGGCTCGTACAGGGTATCGGCGTAAAGTGTCCGCAGTCCTTAACTGCTCTGCGGTACACGTCTTCACGGCTTGAATACTGCCCGTCCTTGCTTAAATGCTCCGCGATTCTGCTGGCAAAGCATCCAACAAAAAGGCGTTAGCGTTCAAACTCCGCTTTTGCATACTTTCTTTATCTCTACTGTATATTCTTGCGACTCGTCTATCTGTGATAATCTCGTTGTCCTTCGGAGAAGGAATAAATAACCCCATCCGAAAGACTTAATTACTTGTATTCCCTTAGAGACGAACTTCATGAGGATGCTCCGATTGTTGTTTTAATTTTTTGTACACGCTTTCAAGTTGCTTTACAGATAAGCGGCTTAAACTTCGTTCTCCAGTCATTACCCCCATGTATTCGTACAAATCGAATCCCGGCAACTTACGAGCCATTTGCTCAATGGCTTTTCAATTCCCTTTTTTCGACGTTCTTCTTCCGTCGAATCGTCCTTCTGCGGGTGATCCGTTTTCGTTCCAAGCCGATACCGCTCCTTGCCCTTGTCATCGCATATCGCGAGCCGCGTAAACTCTCGCTTCTCCCTGTCGTACTTGATATCGGTTACATGGAAGTGGTCTACTTCCCAACCTTCCCGGATATCCATATGAACGGCGAATCATGAGAGTTCTCACCAATCCCCACGAGAAGCCCGCACGCTTAAACGCGTCGGACGCTTCCCTTTCTCGCCTTGAGTGTTCGACGGCACTCCGCAATCCTGTTTACTGACCCACTGCCCTTTGTCAGGGTCATAAATCGAAATGGTGCAAAATAGATTGCCGTTGACAACTTCGTGATGACGTTGCCAGTTCATCGAGCCTACAACCTCATCGAGTATTCTCATGTCAGCCCGTGCCGTCTTATAGAGCAGTAAAACCGCTCCTTTATCGTTCACCGATTGAATGCGGCATTCTATATCTTCCTTCGTCAATAACGGTATTTCCTTCATCTTCTTCACCGCCTTATTTAATTGTCATGTTTTGTCTTTCGACGAGTTCCGCACCGCTACGGCTTCCCCGCTCTTCAGGGCTTTGCTTATTCCTGTCTTATCAACCTTCGGCGGTTGAGAGATTAAGAATGTCGGCGGGATATTCTTCTCGTCTAAGACGTTGACCGCTGTCGACTTTCGCCACGAGATAGCGAAGTCCGTCCCGGTCACCTTCTCACCGTTCAGCACGTCGGCAAGGTATTTGCTCAATTGTTCAGCCTTGCGTTTCGCCGCGTCCTTGCGTGCCTTAAACGCCTTTTTCTTCCGCGTCCAGTGCTGTTACGTCGCTTTTCAGGTTCTTAATCCACAAAGCTATATTGCGGATTTTTCTCGGAGCGTTCAAGTTCCAATGCTTCCAATGCGGCTACGTCGATTACTTCGCCTGTTTCGGTGTTAACAGTCGTTCCGTCTTCAACTGTAATGCAATTCAAAAGTTCTTGATTGATGTTATAAAGCGTTGCCATTTTCTTCTTCCTCCTCGTATTCTTCTTCAAGTTCTTCAATAATCCTTCCAAGTTCGCTAATAGGTTAAATAAGTCTTCAAATGCGTATTCAGCGTTATTAAGGTGTTTACGGTATCGGAATGCTTCCGTTTCGTTCTTGTAAGCACCGTTTACAAAGCGGGATCTACCGCCTGAAGCGAAGCACAAAGCCTTTTCAGATATTGCATGTATAGCGTTATCAGCCGTTCTTCACGGTCTTTATATTCCTTGTCCGATCGTGTTATAATCTCCTTGTACCTCTTTAACCCCTGAGTCGTGATGGTTGCCGCCGTCACGGCTCTTTTGTTTACAGTGCTGCGGCGAAAATAATCATGCCGCTGATATACAGCCATAAGGCCGCCGTTTCTTTCCATTCCGTCGCCTCGCTTTCTTCTTCTAAACGGATCGCCTTTCCTTCCAGTCAGCCCGTGGCGGCTGTTTACCCATGCGGGCGGTGCGGTAAGTGCTACTTGCTTTTTCATCTTTTACACCTCTCTAAATTTCGTTGCTAATTACAAGTAAGTCGCTTGTAATCTTCCTGATTTGACTTCTAAGCCATTCGTTTTCATCCCGTAGCTGTTCGCATTTAGCCCTGAGCCTTCGGCACTCTGTAGCCGAATATTCAGCCCTCAGATTGCGGAACGCTTCGACCTCTTCCCGTGAGAACCTCAACCCGGAACTTCAAGGCGTGAAGTTTTCCTTCATTCCGCATGGCATATACTGCGTTAACGGAAATCTGAAGAAGTCAGCGACTTCCTTCGCCGTCATTACGGCGTTCATGCCCGCCGCTTCTTTCTGTCGCTTCAGCGTTCTGCATTGCGGCACTCTCTAACAAGGTGCCGTATCAATTTAGGGTTGTTGTTGCCTTATGCCGTCTTGCACCCATGCCGCGGCAATTTTCTTTCTTAATGATTTGGCATCTCGGCGAAACCCGCCCAACCGAACGTAATGCTTCTTTTCTCTCATGTTTTTCTCCTTTCTGCCTTTTAGGTAATATCGTCAGCATTTGCCAAGGGTTTTCCAACTTTGAGCATTTTGCAATCGTATACTAACTGGTCAGAATTAAAACGACCAGTTTTTAAACGGTATTGGAGAGGCGTGAGCCGTTATGCCAAGTGCCTTTGCAAGGTCTTTTTGTTTTAAATCCACGGGCACTAATTTCCCATGGATTCTATCCGCTTGTATCTTCATTGTTTTTCTCCTTTCTGCCTTAAAGGCAAGTTCATTGTTCATTGTATCACGGTTTCGTTACAATGTAAATACCTTTTAGGCAGAATTTTTAATTTATTGTAAAAATATTGACGGTCAGGCAGAAAAATGGGCTATATTGTCATTAAATTATCGTCGGGTTGTTATAAAGGAGTAATAAATATGTCAGCAAAGAACCGTTGGGGACAGGATATTACTGAAGAAAAGCAAGGGTTAGCAAGACGGCTTAAAGAAGCTAGATTGGCGGCTGATTTAACAATGGAAGAAGCGGGGAAGTTAATCGGCGTAAGCAACGCTACTATTTCAAGATATGAAAAAGCCGATATTGCCGTACCGGCTGATAAGTTGGAAAAACCTGCCGCCGCCTATAATGTATCGCCGGTGTATTTAATGGGTTGGGACGAGCCTAAAAAGGAATCGGAATACGACGAAAACGACGGCTATTATATTAATCCTCAAACAGCACAATACGCCGAAGAATTAAGGACAAATAAAGACTTACGCGTTTTATTTAGTGCAAGTAGAGATTTAACAAAAGAGTAAATGTAAGAAGCGTATAATTTCATTAAATACCTAAAATCTAAGGAAGAATATAATGACACTAATATAATATTTGCTTCTATTCTACGCTCAAAGCCTCTGTAATAGAAAAATGAGGACGGCAGCTATTCGATAATTATAAGTGAGTCGTTATCACGAGAACAGGCAAAAAAAGAAGTGGTTCACGAATTAAGCCACATAGTAAGCAATGATTTTAATAGAGAAATTCAAGCAAACATGATAGAAGAAATGATTCGCCGAAGTGATATTATCCCGGAAGCTGAAGGGATTGAATTTTATTGCCAAGTGGTGTGAGGTGATTATATGTTAAAAAGAATTTAAGGATTTTTACGGGCGATCTATTTTGCCGTTATATTTAGCAACCTTTATTATTGGCTTTTTAGTGGCTATGGTCGCTACTGGCAAAGGCGGTACAGGTTTATTTATCGCCGTTATCGGTCTTTGGGTCGGATATATTCCGATTAGCTTATAACCAATCACGAGTTAAAGAAGTTTACGGAACGGATTGAGGATAATGCAGAGTAATATAACAACTCGTAAGAAGGACAACGCCTATCAGGTCATAGTATCGTATAAAGACGGTCGAAAAATGGCGGCAAAAATCAAAAACAGGGCTTCAGAACTCAACGCGAAGCAAAAGAGTACGGGCAGCAGATAATAGAAGCCTTTAAAAACGCAAATAACGCCAATTGACGAGAATCTAAAGGATATAACGCTCGGTGAATTCACTTCGTTATACTTGCGAGAAAAAGCAAGCCTTACGCATAATACGCATATCATGTATAAGACCGCACTTAATTCTTTCCGCGAGTTGGCAAATGTGCCGCTTCGTAAAATATCACATATAGACGTTTCCAAGGCGTTGGAAGGGACAACCAAAGCCCCTGCAACAATTAATTCACACCTTCGAGCATTAACCGCAATTGTGAATTACGCGGTATCCCTGTATCATATCATTGCGACAAACCCGTTTAGGTCGATTCCAGAAGAAAATTAGATAATAAAAATCGCCGTCTTTACGGACGACGAAATAAAAATATTATTCGATAATGTGAAAGAACGATACCGCATGATGATCGCCATATCTTATTATACCGGCTGTCGGCTTGGCGAAGTGCTTGCCTTGACTTGGCAAGATATCGACCTTAACAAGAGAACGTTAAGCGTCAATAAGCAACTAAATAAGATAGGGGCTAAGAAGTGCGGAGTTAAGCCGCCGAAGTCTGCAAACGGATACAGGACGATACCAATCCCCCGGTATTGTGTGAACATGTTGGCAGAATATAAGAGCCGTAGTCAAACGTCGACGCTGTTCCCTCAGCGATACAGTGCATACCCTTCGAAGTTATCGGTAAGCACGTTCCCGGCAAGACGTTCCACGACCTTCGGCACACATACGCAACCAGTTATTAGCTAACGGAGTCGATATAAAGACGGTAGCGAGTTTACTCGGCGACGAGGTCAGCACGGTTATTAATGTCTATATTCACTACTCCGATGATATGAGAATGAAAGCCGCCGAAGATGTGGCTAAAATTTTTCAAATTAATTTTTGACGAATTTATTAACGATCTCGAAATAAAAACAGCTTAATATCAGTTGTTTTTGTTGTTTTAAATATTACGTTCTATTATACCAAAAACGACACTTTCTGTCAGTATGGATATAGCAAAAAGCGGGTAGGCAGACAACGCTACCTGCCCTTTTTATCAGTCTTTCGCCCTCTGCAAATACCGCGTTCC
>BNJU01005224.1_pt1 | contig 33122 bp, 41 predicted proteins | sample 8539281 | NCBI WGS metagenome assembly BNJU01 (sample SAMD00202456, study PRJDB9452) | human saliva metagenome | isolation source: human saliva | place: Japan
AGTGCTTAAATGCATAATTGTTGCCACTATGACGGATACCCTGTTGCATTTACATTGAAAAATATCGTTGCTTTTACTTTGAAAAATAATGTTGCACTTTAACTGAAAAGGTGCCGTTGCTTTTACTTTTGAAGGATGTTGCTTTTAGCCCTGAAATACATATATTCTTCATTTTAGACCCTTGTTTTATTCTTGCTGTTGCTTTTTATTCATAGGTAACTAAAATCATACTAACTTAAAGGGTTCCTATGAACAGAAGAAACATCTTACTAATGCTGAACGCATCAAAAGTCAAACCCTGCTCTCACTGGGCTTCTCAATCAAGATGTGCTGATTTCCTGAAAATCTCCTTCTACCATTTCAAGGGAGATGGCAGGCATTCAATTGTCAAAACCCCTAACACCTGCGACTGCAACGATTATACCGGATGTAATGTCAAGCACATCTGCGGTTCTAAAAGACTGTAATAAGAAATGCCGCTCTATGCCATCTTGCAAAAAATACTGTGAGCATTACAGCAAAAGAAGCTGTGAACACTGGAATGGTTCCAAGGTAAAACTATGTAACGGCTGCACAAAAGAGGATACTGCCGACTTGAAAAAACATTTCTATGATGCTAAAAAGCCCGAGCAGAATACTGTGATACCCTTATACAGTCCCTACGCAACGGCTGACCTTACCCTCGAGGATATGACAAGGATAAACAGCACATCTCCCACGTATAAAGGACAGTCTCTTTACCATATAGCTCAAGAACAATGGGGATGAACTAAACGATAAGCGAATCTACCTAAGAAGGCTGGTTATGGCGGGCGAAATGGATGCAGGAATAATAGACCTGCCACAGGCTGTAAAACGAGAAAACGAAAGGTTAGAGTGTACCAAAGCTAAAAACTCCCGACGGGCACCTGTACTCCGATTTTAAAAATATCTTTCAGAAAACGACGTGTCCTGTGGTACAGATGGATTGTGTTGTGAGGCAAAAAGAAGATTCACGAATTGCTGACTGACTGCACTTTACTCAATTCCATATGCAGCTAATATTCAGGCTTAAAGGAGCATACTTCAAAATGTGTTACAGACTTGTTTGATAGTTTAGAGAAAAACTGGGAAAAAGAGCTGTTTTGCTATGTGTTTCCCTCTGATACTCAACCGATAATGGGCATGAAATTCTCAAATATAGATGGCATGGAAAAACTCAATATACGGCGGAGCACAAACATCTTCTTTTGCGAACCGAGACCGCTCTGATCAAAAGGACGGTGCAAAAATAACCATAGCTTATAGAGACTATCCTTCCGAAAGGACGTCTTTTAGCAGACTTACAAACAGGACACGCTATTGGTCACGAACCATATAAACAGCTATGTACGAAAAGTCTTTGTTTGGTAAAGTCCATTTGAAATAGCTATGAACGCACGCCGCGGGTTCTTTACAAAAACTAAAGCTAAAAAGGATAAACGAAAAGTGATGTAAATTTAGCTCGAAAACTATTAAAACACTAACCAGAGATAAAGTAAATACCCTTCAAAGTAACATGCAACACTAAAAAGCATTGCATTTAACCTGAAAGATGTGGGTTTTCAGGTCTGTTTACTATACTTTTTTCGTTAAAGCAATAAAAATCAAACCAAATTTGATTAAATTCAGTCTGATTTTATTGATATAATTTTATTATTTTATCTGGCAATAGTGTTGCATTTACTATTTTATAAAGTGTTGCCTTTGAAAATCTAGCTTTTTCATTTTACTCACCCTTGCGTACCCTTGCAATCTTGCTATACTGAAGACAAATCAAAGCTTGGAGGTGGCGTTAATGAAAATACATAGATCTGCTGAGGATTATTTGGAGACAATACTTATGTTACCGAAAGAATTGGAAAATGGGCGTTCCGTAGATGTTTCCAATGAAATGAGCTTTTAAGAAATCAGTGTAAGCGTGGCGATGAAGAATCTGAGGAACCACAGGGCATATAACTGTCGATGAAAGATGGTCCGTAAACTTACTCCGCTTGGAAAAGAGGTAGCTGATATGATATGTAAAGGCATGTGTTTTTCTTCACCAGCTTACAAGCCCGGTGTCGATAAAGGACAGCACTGGAAGATGCCTGTAGAATCGAGCATGTTATAAGCAAAGAAAAGCTTTGCCGCAATTAAAAGTGAACGAAAAAGAGGACTAGGTGTCTATGCACTAAGATTACTCATATATTTCTAAAATGCAAAAAGGGTTGAACACATAAGCTGTTCTATTGCCCATTATGCAAGCCATCTATCTAAAGTTCTTTCTCCCCAGTTAAATGACACTCATATCATTTTAATTAAAGAGAAGTATCAACTAAATGCAAAAATTAAAACTCTTTCAGCATCTTATCAGCATCCGTGAAAGAGTTGTCATCTCTTCATCCGTAAGCCCAAGACAGGCGCCCATCTTCTGGCGTCATGGCTTTGTCTCAGTCTCTTCCAGTGTAAGAGTTACATTAAGCACTCTCATCATCCTATCCTGCTCTGTCAATAAACTTCTTTTGTTCAAGCTTCTTAAGAACAGGTGTAAGAGTTCTCGAATCTAAGTATAGAATCTCCGAGTTCTTTTTACATTTACTTTCTCATTTTCATTACCATCATAGTGATATACTGTGTGTATGTGAGGTCCAGTTCATCAAGAAAGAGCATACTTTTTAACTATCTCCTTAGCGCAAGCATAAAAGAAACAAAGCTGGCTATGCCTCAACATTTTTATACTTGTCTTCTTTTTGCATCATTTCACCCCTATATGAGTTAACCTATGCTTTTGTTTATAAATTCAACTAACTGTGGCTTTGTTACAAAAACCAATCTGTCTGTCAACAGGCTCTCCATCCTTAAATACTACAATTGCGGGTATACTCTGAATCTTGTTCTTGATTGCAAGCTCTGGTTTTCATCTACGTCAACTGCGATCAGCCTTACCGGCAGGTTCGTCTGATACTCTTCAAGTACAGGGCTAGCATCTTTGCAAGGTCCACACCGGTAGCATTAAAAATCTACAACTGCATACTTACTCTTACTAACCTCTGCAAATTCTGCTTCATTAATCTCTTTACCATAATATCCTCTTTCGGTGATAACACAAATTTACTATAACTGCAAGGTTACTAACATAATTTATCTCTTTACCGTCAGGTAAAATCGCAGACAACGCAGCTATATTTCCTCACCCGCAGCCTTTATAGACACTGATAAAACGCATCACGTCACCACAGGCAAAAACCTTCGATGTTGATACTCATATCCCTTCCCTACGCATACTGACCCTCCTCCATAGGAGTCCCGGAACCAGCTTTTCTGCTGATAGAACATCTCTTAATATGAGAAATTCCATCTGCGGTAAACCTATCCTTGTTGGTTACAAGATCATCTTGTCGCCTTCTTTTGTTATTTTCTTTTGGGAACATTGCCCGTATACTCTATATTATCCGCAAGCTCTGAGATATCCTTGTATAGTGCAACATAAGTCACCTTGTCAGCATTTTCAGCTAGGAAAAAGTGCATCTTCCTCTTACTTTTAGAGTAACCTATGACTACTGCTTCTTTACCCTTTGACTGAGCAGCATCGCAGGTATGCCAGTAGCTTACTCCACTTCCCAAAGGTTCTCATCCTCGCCGGAAAGGCCACTGGCTACAACTCCTGTGGAGATAATACTGTCTTTGCTTCATGCATCTCTCTGATGCCTGAAGAGCAAAATAATCTCCCATCATATACTGCACTAATTCTTGTTTCATTTATCTTGTGTGCGCTCAAGGTGGTCAGTATATGCCTTAGGCAAACCCATCACCTGAAATACTTGGCAGCAGTGGTTTCTTATCTCGACTGCCCTTTGTTATCTTTGGACTTAGCTCTTTAGTTCCAAATAGTATCAATGTGTGTGCTTAGTTTTGCCGTAATAGCGGCTTCAGTCCTCGGACGTTCCTATTATCGCAATGTCATATCTGCTCGTAATTCCTCTTTTCTATAACTACAAAAGTTTTGCTATGTACTCTTCTATTGCCCAAGGCTTGGTTATTGGAGCGAACGCTTGAGCTACATTGCCGTTTTTATCAATCAAAACTTTGTAAAATTCCATTTGATGTTTGTTACCCACTATTCCTCCGGCCCTCTCTTTTAAGGAAGTTGAATAATGTAAACATAAGCTGTTGGTTACGTATGATTATGTGCTCTAATTAGATTTGTCAGTAGTTAACGAAGATTTATTTCAACATAATTATTTTGTTGGTTTTGTTGCAAAATGTAACCAGTTGGTTAATTCATTATCATATTTAAGTTACTGCATTACTTATAGCTTTCTTAATCCATGCTTAATTCCTCACTTAGGTCTCTAGGTTCTGTACATCCTTGTTTCATTCTTAATCTTCTCAGGCTTCTAAATAAAAATCCTGCTTTGCTCGCTCTATCATACCGAGGTCGTTGTAGCTGTCTCCTGCCGCTATGGTCTCAAAAGCCTATCTGTAAGGCTTTAACTGTCTCAAAACTTAGTTCCACTCTAGCTTGGTCTATTTGTTATCAGCTATCGCAAGTTCATATGGCAAAAGAGTCGGATAACCTAGCTTTTTCATCACAGGAAGTCCAAACTCCCTAGGTGTCACTTAGTATTATCACCCGGTGTGAGCTTCTAAGCTCGTCTAAGAACTCCTTTGCTCCCTCGTGGGGCTCAACCTTATCTATCACCTTTTGCTTTTCTTTTGATGCCGTAAGTTAGTGCTCCTTTAAGAGCCTGATACGCATCTTCATAAGCTTATCATAATCTGGCTCATCCTTGGTGGTGCCTAGCTCTTTTATCCCTGTTTCATTGGCAAATTCTACCCATATCTCAGGAATCAGTGCCCTTCGTATCCAGACAGACTATACTATTCATAACGCCTCCTAAAACAATTTGACACTTCTGTTCACTATCTCTTTGCATTTTAATCAACATCCAGCCTATGCGTTGCATAAATTAGATTTGCTGTTCCTGTCATCAATGTTTGAAAGACTCTTCTACTGCCACTTCATTTGACTTGCTTAGCAGCTTATCCATGCTCGTCCCAGCAGGGCAGATATCCTTACAGGCAGGGACTTGCCACAGCCGCTGTAGATGTGTTTCACGTGCGCCTTCTTTCTTTCACCATCGGAGTCCGAAGCTGTCATAAGCCTCGTAGCAGGCACAGAAAGGATGCTGCACCAAAGAAGTCCTCCCATAAAAGTTCAGTTTACGCTTCAAGACAACAGCCACACATCAGAGCGATTCCCTGAAGCCTCGTAGCTGTATCTGTGTTCTTGCTCAGTAAGCCTTTCTGCTTTCTCTCAAGATAGTTCTTGATGCCACGCAGGCGGCTGAGTACAATATACTTCTGTCATCAATCAAATCTTTTATGACGGGGAACTTGCTAAGCGGTGCGAGGTGTCGGCCTCCCTTCTGCTGTATAATCCCTTATAAATGTATCACAGGCAAGCTTTGGCCTTCCAGTTTACAAGAATGGCACAGGCCCCGCATCTGGAGACAGCTGCACTCCCAGCAGCTTATGTGGCACAGGCCCTCCCTCCGTATCTTTTTATGTCAGGATTAGCATTTATCTCAATCGAAGCAGGCTTGCCACCGTCAGATTTCTGGGAGTAAGTCGATGATGCCTGAAAAATAAGGACTGCTTTTGGCATCTTCCTGCCTTTTTATCTCAATTATTACGGCATTGGTTCTCCATAACTCTATGTTAATATTTCCTCGCTTATATATGGGCTTTGGTTAAAGCCCTTATAGTAATCATCATTCTCATCGAGTAAGTCTTCCCTGTAGTTTGCTCGCTCTCTCTTTCCTGCACAGCGTCACTTTAGTATAAGTGCCTTTGCGTAAAGATGGCCTGTCTTTTCCCTTTCTATTTAGCTGCCTGTTAGAGAGGCTTGGCATTGATAGCAGTAAGCCCCTCATTAAGCAGTGCTTCATTCCTAACTATCCCCAGTGCAGAAAGCAAAACATCTCGTAGCTCTGTTATAAAGCTGTCACTTGAATTATCAAACCCACTTTCTTTATGTCTCTACAGCTGTAGTGATATCTTTCACTGTCGTAAGATATATCCGCTTGTCCTAAGGAGTTAGAGTCTTTATATAACACTCTGACCAGCCTTCCTTCCTCCGTATATTGCCCAAGGAGGGACTGCCTCCAAGCCTGTTCGCCCCATGGTGAGGCAGAGCAGGCCTCTCCTGCCGCATAGAGTTTACTACATTTTGTCTTGTGGTCTATGTCTACATCTATTCCACCCATAAAGTAGTGGATGCTCTGGCCTTACAGGGACAGAGCTCATGAGGGTCAATACTCAGGTAGTGGATAATCTCTTCTCTCTTAAGATCCGGCAGTCTTCCTCCCAGACTTCCTCCCTGAGTTCGGTCATATCAAAGGTGTAGACCTGAGCCCCCTTTATTTTCCCTCTGCAGTTTACAAAGTACATTTCCCTTGAAACCACATCTCTTGGCATAAGGTTATTAAGCTCAGTATCTCTCTCATCCATGTGCTATCATTATCCTTTATAGATGAGAGCCTTCCACCTCTCCCTTGCAGCCTCGGACACCAGACAGACCTTTGTCGGCTATTTCTATGGTTGTGGGATGATACTGTATCATCTCAAGATTGCTAAGCCTGACTCCTTGAGAAAAATACCTTGGCAGTCACATCTCCGGTGTTGGCAGCTGTACCTGTGGTAACTCCCCAAATACTCCTGCCATCCCTCCTGTTGCAAGGATTACGCTTCCTCTTAGATAATACACCCTGCCGGTGTAGTTATCCCTGTTCTACTCCCTTACAGACCCTCCCATCATTATCAAGCCTAAGCCTTAAGAACCTCGTGATGGCTATACCTTTTTACAAGTCCTATGGCCTCATACTTGCTTGCTTCATCTATCAGGGCAGTCATAAGAACCTTTGCCTGTACTGCTTTTGCATAGGCTGTTCTTTTCTTCTTCTGTCCTCAAAGTTTCTTTGCTGTATGAGATTGTCTTTTAGGTTAAATGAGCACCTAAAGCCTCCAAGATACCTGATTATCTCCCGGAGCAGCATTCGTTAGTCCACGAACTGTGGCTCTCATCAGCTATGTCTCCTCCCGCCTTCATTGTATCTGCAAAATGATTCTCTACGTTATCTCCTCTCCCATAGTATCTAAGGCTCCACGTGTGCCACCCTCTGCCATAACCGACTGAGCCCTCTCAGATGGATAGTTAGAAACGAGGTTACAGCTTATTCCTTTTTCAGCAAGGGTAATGAGCTGCAGAGAAGCCCTGCAAGTCCCGCACCTATTATATTTACCACCTTTAGTACCTCCACATTACATTCCATCTGAAATAAATAACAAAAGCAACTGTTGATATAAGAAGAATAACTGCAAGCACCAAGCAGGATGTCTTTGACATAGGCTCTAAAAGCCCCGCTATGCCAAAGCTTATGGAGCAAAGGCCCTTTATGTTGGATAGTATATGTACCAAAAGGTAAGTACAAGAAGAATAGAAAAATGAGCTGAACTTCGTTAAATTCTTTCAGCCTGAATACATCTCCCTATTTGAAAATAGGATTACGTGGCAGGCAATAAGGAGAATCATGGCAAAGCCTGTTATCCTTCTTATCCAAAAATACCGCATTCTCCCTAAAGTTGCAAAACTTTTCCGCTCTTTTTACCTGCAACTATTGAATCTATGGTGTTTGAGTCCTATCACTTATGGGCTATCAAAAACGCCATTAAAGATATAGGAGAGAGTTTTCATCAAGACATTGCTGCCGGGTATTATCTTCATAAGCTGAAATGAGCCTGCCACAGCATGAATCAAAAACAGTATTATTAAAATGAGGCTGATAATAGTATTCCCACTTTCTCATCGGACTTCTTCTCCTCGCTTATATTTATATCCTCTATGTAGCCTTGTTCTTTCCTTTAAAGCTTATATGAGTCTGCAAAATTCTTTTCGACATCAGTAGAACGTCAAATTTGCCTTCTTCGCCTCTTTGACACACCAAAACTGCTTCCTCTTTTATTATCTTCATCTGATTTTCAGGAAGCTTTGAGCACAAAGCTCTCTGCCATTTCTATGCCCATTGTATCACCCTCAGCCACAGTACAGGCTATGTCTTCAAAGATAATGTCAGTCTCTTTTCCATTAAAAGAAAATCTATCCACTGGTTTAGCTTCTCTTTGTCCGTATGAAGTCCGGTGTTTATCAGCACTATGTAGTTGCCTGAGGGTTTATCTATAGACAACTGAAGGGCTTGATACCGCATCAGCCTCATCTGAAGATAGGAGTCCCTCCAACAATCTGTCATCATCAGGGACTCCTACTATTATAAACAACGCACCCTGTCACTAAGTAGATGCTTTAATATTTTAATTATTCTCATCATTATTTTGCTTTTGCTGAGTCAAGAGCTCATCTTTGCTGCCTCAACAAACTGGTTTATGGTTAATGGTTGCACCTGATATCGCATCAATGTCATCAGGATTGCCGCTCTGAACAAGGAGCTTTGCGTACTCTTCGCAAGCCTTAACAGCCTTCTGCGCCTTGTTGTAGAAATCTCTATTTGCAACGCTTCCTGCTTCTTACCGTAGTCAGCACCTTCTCAGTGCCGTCAGGCCTGATAGGTCTTGAAGCCGCACTCTGTAATCGCATTATCCTTTACGGTAATCTTAACCACGCCATATCCGTTTCCTGCATCTGAGCCATCAGGATTTGTATAGACTGAGCTGGTTCCCTCGTAGTTTCCGTCAGCAAGTCTTCACACTGCCGCCACAGGCAGTAAGTAGCAGACCATTATGGCTGCAAAGCTCTACATTCTCATATACTTTTTCATCATTTTACTCCTATTAATTTCACACTAAGTTACGCCTCCGCTGATAAATGTCCAGACTCGCTCCGGTTTTCGTGCAACAACAAGGTATTAAATTTATTTTGACGAAAAACCTAATGCGCTCGGCAGGCATTATCAGCCCGGCTGTCCAACTAAATTTTGAGTATCATAAAGCAATTACTCATGAAACCTAATATGTCCTGTAAAGTTACTGTTTACACTTTCCTTTGATATCTTGCCGTTACGAAGCACTATCATCCTCTGAGCAACCTCAGCCACCTCTATGTCGTGAGTAACCACAATGAGGGTTGTGCCTTCACTGTGAAGCTTTCTAAATAACTCAACTACCACCTCTTCGTTGGCATCATCAAGGTTACCTGTAGGCTCATCTGCAAGGATGATTTTCAGGCTGGTTGATAAGGGCTCTGCCACGCATACTCTCTGCTGCTCTCCACCTGAGAGCTGGCTTGAAGGTGCTTAGCCCTGTCTGCAAGACCAACCCTGTCAAGGGCTTCCATTGCCTCTTTTTCATCTGTAATGCTGTGATAATACTGTGCAAGCATTACATTTTCAAGGGCTGTAAGATAGTTTACCAAGTGGAACTGCTGGAAGATAAGTCCTATCTTATCCCTACGGATATTGGTTAGGTTCTTTGCACTCTCCTTGCTATGTCTACTCTGTCTAAGAGGACTGAACCCTTGGTCGGCTTATCCATACAGCCGATTATGTTCATCATAGTACTCTTACCTGAGCCTGAAGGCCCCATTATAGATACCCATTCGCCCTTTTCTACCTTGAAGTTAACATTGTCATAGACGTGAAGGTCACCATATATTTTGTATACATCTTTTCAACTCTAACAAGCTCATATTCTCCTTTTAACACTAAAAGCAGGATCTATCTTGTTGTTGTCCTTATAGGTATGAGGCAGGCAATACCTGTAATCTGCTATAGATACAATGATGGTTGATAGGCACAAGCAAAGGCCTGAAGGATATCGAACTGCCAACATCATTGACACTGACGGTCTGTGAAAAGGCAAAGCCGATAACTGAGCCAACTACTCCGCCAAGCCTCACCTAGCAGTATGCCTTCTCCCATAAATTCTTTGATTATGCTTGAACTCGAGGCACCTATTGCCTTTCTAAGTCCTATCTCTTTCCTCTCTCAGTAACTACTGGCTGTCATAGTTGTTGCAACACATATCATCGTGAGTGCAAGAACTATAGCTGTAACAAAGAAATACAAGAGCTCTGAGCTTTGAGAGTACTGTGGTTTTCAGAAGCTGTAACCCTCTTAACCAGGCTTGCACTCACTGTATCTACCTTCTTGTTTATCTCAGCAACGTACTTGTTAAGACCTTCACCTGAGGTCGATATACTTACCTCAGCTAAATCAATATTGCCTCTTTGCTCCTGCAAGAGTCTCAAGGTCCTCCCATAGACATATATCATAGTCCTCTCTCTCCACCTGTATTTAGTATGCCCGGTTACCTTGAAGTCAAGGGTATTGTCCTGCTGATCTTTGGCTACATTTTCAGGAGTGAAAGCTGACTGTAACGCTGTCTCCTACCTTTAGCTCAAGACTGTCTCGATATATTCTTGCCAAGCAAGAGCTCCCCCGCTTTGTTTGGGCCAGTTGCCATCTACAAGCCAATGAGACTGGTTTCTTTACGTCATCCATTATGGTTCCCTGCTGCAGTATAGGCTGTTCGTGCATTCTTACAGTCTCATAGCGGAAAGGTGTGGCACCTACAAGTTCGTTTTGATTTGATAAGGTCTGTTGCCTTTTAAGATCGCTCTGTGTAAATCTCCTGTCCGTAGGTGTAAGTACCATATTGGCACCATAGTTTCTAAACTCTGCCCCCATCTGGCGGGGTACATCATAGTAAATGGTTGCAAGTCCTGAAAGGATGTAGCTGCTCCTATGGCTATAGCTAAGAGAGCTATTATCATTCTGGACTTTCGCCTCATAAGAGAGGCGGTAATCATTCTTAAAAACATTTTTCTATTTTTCATCATTATCTCCCGTGTAACTACTGCCTCAGAGCTCAGCTTGGAAGCATTCTTATGGCAGTATGCTTCCGATAAGAGTTACTATAACCACAAGCACTCCAACTATAGGTATAACCATAGGGCCTTAGTGTGATAAGTGAGCCAAATACGGTCTTACCGATAATCTGTGCAAAGCCTATACCGCAGGCAAGCTCAACAGTTCCAGCCTATAATGGCAGTGATGATAATCTCTGTCAATACAAGCCCTGTGATGAGCAGAGTTATGAGCGCCTATTGCCTTCATAAGTCCCTATCTCACTGCTTCTTTCCATAACTGAGGCGGTACAAGGTTACATATACTCAAGGCAGAGCCGATGAGGCTTAATATGGTTATAAGGAGCATCAAAAAGCTGTGTCTTGTCAGGATGGCACCCTCGGAGTCAGCTACCTGTCTTACAGGGTAGCTACTGAGTCTCGTGATAACCTCCTGTATCTGGTAGCAGATAGAGCTTACATAGGCTGTACAGTACCAGATTTCATATGGGCTACGGTTAGAGACTGAGGATCCATGGCGCCTTTAACTGCAAGCTCATTATCAGGAGTAGTAGGGCACTTACTCAATGGTGTCAACCTTTCCTTCAAGTCCATCAGTGCCTGAGCTGCCTTAAGTCCTGTAAATATACGGTCATCTTCATCTCCTCCGGATGAAAAATACTCCTACTATGTCTAACCTCTCTCTTCCTTACTTCCTTTTACCTTTATCTGTCACCTGACCTTAGCTTAGCTTCTCAGCCAGATTATCACCCATCATGCAGGCATTTTCATCGGAATTGGTCTGCTCATCTATCCATTTTCCGTCTTTTTATCTCCCACCAGCTTCTAAGGCTGGCTAGACCGGCATCAAGCTTCTCACCTGTAGGTAACTCCATATGGTGGTTAAACCAGCTTCCCACCACGAGCACATCAGAGCCATCAGGAAGCTTTTGCACTGCTATTTATAAAGGAGTGTAGTCAACTGTGTTGAATGCCCAGAATATGGTCTTAATCTTACCCTAATTCATCTTCTTTTTAGGTAAGCTCCGCCTGATTTACCGCCTTTAGGTCATAAAGGTCACTTACCACGCTCTGCCTCTTAGGCATAACTGTAATGTTGGCACCGAAAGGTCTTAAGCTCTTGTTTACCTTATCGCCCACATCCAATCACCACACATAACATAGGCTGCAGCAAGGGACGCTCCAAGGCCTATAGTAAAGGCAATAAGAATCATTTTTCCATTGGCGGATAAGAGTCCCTTTTACCATCTCTAAAAACATATTTATCTCCCTTACTTAAAAATATCCTCGTGTTTCACAAGCTCAGCTATAGGCACTATTATATTGCCGTCCTGAATCTTGTAGTCTATAACTATAGGGTTACATCCACCCTTAAAGCCGATTGTATTGATGTTCATAACTACGTTACAGAGGTTGCAGACTACCTGCCCTTCTCTCTCATAGTATCCTGTCTCACCGCAGATATCACAGGCATCAAGACCAATACCATAGGCACTCGAGTTAGGCTTTTTGATTACTATGAATCTAACTGTCTTGCCCTTTATCTGTGGTAGCCGAATCTATGAAGATGTCCGTCTGAGACCTGATCAAAGGTAACTATAACGCTGTCTTTAGTTACCTTTGCATCTTCTACAGGAGATATCTCTATTTCCTGATTTGCATACACCCTAAGCGCGGTAAGTGTTACAAATGAAAATACTGCACACACCACTGCAGTAGCTCCAGCGCTTTGATATTTCTCCATTTTGCCTTGATTTTCTATGCTCAGCATTGATTCTCATAAGGCTCATTTACATGGCAGCTCTTAACAAAAGAGTACCACAGGAACAACTAAGCAAGCCAAAAACAATGGCAAATGTGAACATAATCTTATTGTTTGAAGTAAATACTGCAATTGTAAATATGGTATGATTGGTCTTTATTATCCTCTTTGCTAGAAATACACCCAAGGTATCGCCCAGCCTCATTTGCCATATTGATAAGTACAGCTATAAATATAACCGCAAAGCCAAGCTTTGGACTAAGCCTTACATTTCCCTTTATACACAGCAAGTCCGCAACAAAGCTAAGGATAGGCCGAGCACATACCTACTATGCTGTAGGAGGAAAGGTAGCCGAGAGCACACTCTGCTCAGCGAATAATATCGTGTGTGGATTTTCTAAAAATGGCGGCAGGAAGTATGAAGCATGGCTACAGCCATAAGCGAGAGCATAACTGACTCAAGTATGCCTCTATCTTAGTCTGTTTCCTTATAATGAGGCTAATAAGCACAAAAAGAATCAGGGCTGCCAAGTTTAGTGCATATATCCTCACATTCCACATAGCTGTATCAACTTTGTTGGTGGTTGTTTTCAACTACAGTCATTACTACAGCACTGATAAGACCGATAACAACCGCTGCCCATTGAAACCTCTTATAGATATCTCCGCCCACAAACTTAACGCCTGCAAGCAACAGCCCGGTAAGCAGCATCATTGGAAGTAATTGTTCAGTAGACAATACAAAATATTTAAGCACGTCTTTCTCCTTATCTATATTCCAAACTTCATCCGCCATCTGTATTAGCAAAACACAATACTCTCATGTTGTTCTATATGCAGATATAGAATATGTGAAGTTAGTATTTACTACAAAAAAATTCTCTTGCAAGCAGGCTTACATCGAATTTTTATGCTTTTGATACTTGTATTATACATCACAATAGCTGCACTGGGCTGTTACCCCCAATGCAGCAAATTGTAAGCTTAATAATATTAGTTTTTAATTACCAGCTCTGCTTTACGTAATCCCAGTCTTTCTCAACTGTGAGATTGCCATCCTCAAAGTAGTCTTCAAGAACTGCTCCCAGACCTGTCTCAGCGTCACTGTGGATTAGCAGTCCTTTTCAGCAGGGCTGTGGATAGTGAATTTAAGCTTGTAGAGCCTGACTCACCCATCTTAATGTTAGCACCGTAGTGAGGACCATCAGAAGCACTCATAGGCATGAAGGTTCCTTTGCTACCTCTTTACCGTCCTTATCGGATATTAAATAATCAATGGTAAGATATGGAACCCAGTCACCTGTACCAAATCCAAGCTTATTCTCAAGAGCTGAGATATCCGCCTCAAGGTGAACCTCATTCTCCTTGTCTATCTTCTCCTGACCTGGAGCCATAGGAACTGGCTGGAAATATACTGCAGATACGTTGAGGAAGCCTACCTTCTCATCTTCAAAGATAGAATCTCAGTAAATCCTGTCTGCATCTCCAGAGTGCAGCAGTACTTTGCTGAACCCTTATCTGCAACAACACTTTGATGTCTGGCTTTGAAGTCTGCACTAGATGTCTCTGCTTGCTGTACTGGTTGTGCTTTGTAGCAGCGCTTAGATGTCTTGTTGCTGATGCTAGCTGTGCTTGTAGCCTCACTTGTTGTAGAACTTGTTGTAGTCTTCTGACCACAGCCTGTTATAGCTGTTACTACAAAATGTACCTGCAATAGCAAGTGATAATATTTCTTTTTCATATTCTCCTCCTATAAAGAAAAAAATTAATATATGATGATGAAAGCTCTCGCCCTCATTTATCAACCAGTATACCTCTCACGGTGTGGCATATCTACGTAAGAGTCAAGCACAGTGCTCATTTATACCATCTTTTCAGGCGACTTTATGCCTTACTTGCAGCGTTCTCCTGTAGCACTTCCTTAACCACGCTCTCATGATTTCTCTAAGCTTCTTTTTCCTCCTCTTCCTTAGCAAGGGCCTCCTTCTTAACTGCCTCTTCAGCACGCTTTTTTGTCAGCCTCTGCATCGGATTGCAAGATTTTTCTCTTCTCCAGTGGAGGTATACAATTATTGTAACCACAAGAAGAATAATCTGAGGAATCAGTGTCTCAAGTGATAGGATATATGCCAAGCTACATCTAAAATCTCGGTCGAAGGTATAATGCTTGCAAGTCAGTCGGGTGAAGTCATTACTATCACGTCACCTCGATGAGCTCTTTTATACCTGCACCAAGAGAAGGATATTGACATTATAAACATCAGTATACTGGTTGCAGTAAAGAATGGCCTTAAAGGTATTCTCAGACTGAATGCGTGTATTGCGTAGTATACAAAGATGAGGGCTATAAAGCCAACTATAAGTCCTGCCCAAACCATGCTTTCATATTTTCATCCTTAAGCATAGGCTGGAAGAAAAGAACAACCTCAGCACCTTCTCTAAATACCGCGAGAAAGGCTGTAAAGGCAAGTGCCATTGTGCTTCCGGTCTTGGCACTGCTCTCTGTCTTGCTCTTTATGTAGTTTGTCCAGGCATCGCTCTCTGACTTAGATAGCATCCAGTTACTTACATAGTATAGTACCACCACCGCTGTAAGGGCTGTAACACCTTCGATGATTTCCTGTGAAGCACTGTTGGCAAGCGAAAGTGCCTCTAAGAGCCAGGCAAGTACAAAGCTTGCACCTATACCAACTAAAGAACCAACATATACAGGCCTATCAAGCTTCTTTCTTCTTTCTGCGTCACCACCCGAAGACTTGGCAAGGTAGGCTATGATAGCACCAACTATAAGTATTGCCTCGAAGCCTTCTCTAAGGATAATGGAGAAGCAGGCTATAAATGTAGCTGTAGCAGCACTTCTGCCGCCACCTGACTGCTCTGCAAGCACTTCTTCAACCACCTGTCTTATGGTAGCTGTATCGGCACTTCCCTGCTTTTTGCGTTTCCTTTGCGGATGAAGCAGGCTCGCTTTGCTCATCAAGAATGTTTGCATCGTTATGAATCATCGACTGAAGCTTATCTACTTTTGTTTGAAATTCATCCACGGACGCCATTTTTTAGTCACAGAGTTCTTGCAGGCTGCAAACTGAAGCCTCTATCTCAGACTTTCTTGAACCTGATATCTTACCTAAAGTAAGCCTCTCAAATCCTGTTGTCTCATAGTAACTATAGTAGCTATGGTTTTATAGTATCATAGGCTCCTTTAGAGTCTCCTGACTTATAAACCTCTTTGCATGTTCAAACACCTTGTCCATAGCATTTGCTAGCATCATTCCAGTGAGTTTGAAGGTGCGCTTTGTCTATATTCTCTTTCCAGGTAGTATAATATGCATCATCAGCCTTTGCTATGGAGGTAAAAACCAAAGCTCACTAAAAATACAAACAAGACCACGAAAAACTCTTGCAAGCAAACTATTCTTCTCTTACTGTTATACATTAGTTCCATGTCTTCCTTCTTTTCTTTTTGACCCTTTTTGTCATAGAGGTGCTTTAATCATCCCTTAACTCGCAACCCTTACAACAATTAGGTCTCTACTAACCACATATAAAGTTATCCCAAAATTTTTATCTTTGTCAAGTATGATTCCCAATTCTCATTTCAAAATATTTTATCCGCATACTTTAAACACTTCCTTATCGTGAGTAATGACTAAGACTGACTTTTCCACCTTCTGCAGAGCCTCTCGTAAATATCTTAAGAACCGTCTCAGTGTTTTCATCATCAAGGTTGATGTTGGCTCATCAGCAAGGATGAATTCAGGTTCATTGATAAGAGCTCTGGATATAGCCATTTCTTTCTTAGTTCCTCCTGAAAGCTCAGTAGGCATAACTGAGGCAAGTTCCTCTATCCCGGTCTTTAAGCAGTGCTTTTGCCCTTCTTGTGCCTTCCTTTAGCTCTTCCTTATCTTTTGCGCCATTTCCATACAGATTGTAAGGACGAAGCACATTTTCAGCACTGTAAGTGTATTGATGGCGGACTGCCCTGAAGTACTATCCCAAAGTGTTTATTCCTAAACTTTGACAGGCTTACATCGTCAAGCTTGTGAAGGTCGAGTATCTCCTACCACCACTGTTCCTGTGCTTGGGGTAAGGAGCCCTGTAAGGATATTTAGAGAGTGTACTCTGCCGCTTCCTGACTGCCTGTAGAGCACTCACCAGTTCTCCTGCATTAAGACTCAAAGTCATTTTCACCTAAGGCAAAGAACTTGTTAGAGCCGCCCTCCTCTTAGAAACCATTTACTCTATTTTATTTCGCCGTGCTTTCCACTCAGTTGCCTCCTTAGGATAAGTGCTGTGTCTATTTTAGATGTCTTAGCGCACTTAAGTGATGATGCCAGACAGCCTGCAGCCACCGAAGCAGCTGTGGTAATAAGAGCAAGCAGAGCTACCCTTGTCTGCACTGGGAAGTCAGAAAACGGAAGGTCGAAGGTGGTAAGGCTTTACCTCCTACCAGCAAAACCGCCACTATGGCGGTCAGCGCACCTGCTACACGTCCTGATGAAGTTTACCATAAAGGGCCTCTTTAAGGATGATGCCTGCAACCATCTTCCTTGAAGAACCATAGGACTCTAAGGATAGCAAACTCCTTCTTTCTCTCATTAGCTATCATGGGAAGAGGAGTATTAGAATAAGTATGCAAGGAGCCAAATTGCTATGATAAGAACGCTTATTATCCTGATGCTGATTCAGCTGTCCTGCAACTCCTGATATCATATCCTGTGTCTGTATAGCCTCTACACCTCTGGTCTTTGTATTGTATCTCGCTCATTACGTCAAGAGGAGTATAGCCATCTGCTACATTTATAAGGATGCAGGAGGTAAGCTTTCGTCAGAGTCCCTGCTATTATTGGGTAACCATCCTCGGTTTCCTCTGCTGATTTAAGCAGTGCCTTCACTGGAATCTGTGCTAAGATATACTGCGGTATCCAAGATAGGTACCTGTTTTTTGCTTGCCCTTTACAGTACAAACCTTTCCATAGAAGGCAGTATCTCCTGCAAAATGCGTTGAGATCGTTACTCACAAGCATTTCAAATTCACCGAGCTTACCGTCATAGGACTCTTTCACTCCAAGGCTTGATGGTAAAGTCAGTCTCCGGATCAAAGCCTATAATCTGAAGCTTTGCTCGAGCAACGATCCCAGCCTTTGCAGACGCAAGGAACATTGCTCTGATATCTCCTTTATGCCTTCCATATCCTTAATCTTATCTCATATACTTTTATCCATATGAAATATCCGGATTGCCCTGTAGTATCTATATTGGAGAAGTTTGTCTTGGTTGTAGCTGCATATGAACCACCGATAACATCCGCTCCAAGCCCTTGACCCTAAGAGACATAGACCTTCCTTAAGTCCTGTGATTGCAAGCGAACTCTCTAGACTGAAAAACATAACATGCAGAAAGCAGGACTCATATAATCGTCCTGCCTGGTCTTCTTGCTATGTTCTTATACGAAATACTATTAAATACTGACATTTTTACTCTTTATTTTTCACTCTTAGCTTCTTTTGCTAATCACTATGTTTACTAACTCTACTGCAAGTAAAGCTACGCAAACCTCCGATAACTGCAGGACGCATTGTTGTTCTACACATCATATTAGGCATCATGCAGATTCTTATTATAACCTGAGGAAAAAGCATCGCTACAACCGTAACTAGGTATCATAGCTGCGTATACGGCTGCCTTTCTCCTGCATTTTTAACTAAGAATAACAACAGCGACATTACTGCAAGCGGCTATTCCCTGTAGCAAATACTAGCCTGCTCTGCCCAGTGACAAGGCATAATCATTGCACCCTTTCCATGCTTTACAGGGCAGGAATGAAATACGTATTTTCACTCCAAACGCAAGCACAAGGCTAAGTGCTAGCAATACTACAGACAACAGATGGAAAATTTTGTTTTTCCTGCCTCATAAAAACCCCTTTCGTTACGATGATAATGATTTGTACTATCGGTTGTATATTGTAACCTAAGGATTAATCTGTCAAGTAAAATTGAGAATTATAATCAATTATCATAACTAAATTTATTTGTAGCCCTTTGTAAATATACTCAGTAATTTGCTCATTTGTTTGAATAGTTATCTCAGCCAGTCCGTGACGCTGCCCCAAGCTCTCTTTTTCTTTCAAGATCCAAGCTTCCAGAATGCAATCCCTGCTACCCTTGTCCTTTTTCAACCAGCTTTTCAGTTTTGGCCTCAAGCGACTTCTCTCCTCTCGCCAGATTCTCATCCTGTCCTTCGTCCTTCCACTGCATAGTACTGTCCTTTTTCCTTTGTCCCATTCTTTTCTCTAGCCTTGTTGCTGTTTACAGGTTTAGTCCTCCATCCATAGACAAAGCCCTGCTGGTGAGTCTTTTCCTGTATGAGCCTCCCTCCAAAGCCTCCTGTGTAGAAATGGGAGGCCCTACTATTAGCTTCTTCCATAGGTGCACTTACGGTATTTTCTATGCTGTTTTTCACCCAGCTAAGGCTTCTGACACTGAACCCGCCTCTAGGGAGAGCCCGAATAATGCTCTACTCATACGCCATTACACAGAGATAGTCCGAGACAATTCCTGTTCTTTAATGTTATAGAGCATTGAATCTGAGTGGAATATAGCTGTCCACAGAAAGCACCTCTTCCTGCTCCTCATCTCTATGGATAGCTCTCTAGGAACTCTATATAGCCTTCAGCATACGAGGACTTGATATGTTCAAAGTCATGTTTATGCCATCCAGTTATATTCTTTCAATAAAATATATGATATTTTTAATCAAGTTCCCTCTTGTTGTGGTACTCATAAACAGCCTATTGTAGTCAACATCCTTGTTAAAGTCACTGATTAAAGCCAAACATCCACATTTATAGCCTTAAGCTTTGTCACATAGTCCTTAGATGCAAGGTACGTAACCTCGCCTTCAGAGTCTGCCACTCCAAACCAGGTAGGAGATATTACATTGAGGGCCTCTCCGCCTCAAGAGCAGTACCCTCAGCTCGAGTTTGGCTGCAGTGCTTGTGACCTGATGCCAGCCAAGAACTATAGGTTCATCTCTTTGTTATGCTTGTATAGCTCTGCGATCTTCTTTTTCTCTGTCAAAGCTGTACTTTTTGTGTTCGATATTATCTGTATCAAGATCAGAGGTCTTTGATATAATCCTGTCACTCCATCTCGGTAAACACTCTGGTATAGTCATTTCCCTAGTGCCTTCAAGAAGATATACTCTTTTCTCCCTCTTTAACTCCTTTAGGATAGGCTCTTTTTGTCCCCTGCTTCTCTAAGTGCGGTGTCACTTTTTACACCTGTATACTCATATTCAGCGTTATTTTCATCAAAGATAACTACCCTTCCCGGATTTTCATAGACATCTGCCTTCATCTCGTGCCATTTTTCTATAAAATCCAGAGCAACATAGAGATTGCCAATTGTCTTCTATAAAGCTTGGCACGTCTTCTGTCTCATCTTTACTGTTTACCTGATATTCTTTTGTCTCCTGCTGTATCAGACGTATTTTTCCGTAGCAGTCGATATACCACCACGTCATCTCAGGGCACTCATAAAAATATTCTGGCATCATCTTTTTGTGCGGCAGAATAAGGCAGATAGGTCTTTCCATCCCTTTACATGATGGCATTTTCATCTGACTTAATAGGTCAACTACAAGCCTTGCCTCACCCCTCAGGGAGCTTTATAGTAATCTGTTAGTGATATCTCCGTATTGTTTGAGCCGCTAAAATCAAGCTTTCTTTTCCTAATACAAGGATAACAGCAGATATAATTACTATTACAACTACCGGAATAATAATCATACAGGATTTAATTTTTAATCATTGGTACCTCAAGAAATAAGTTTCCTAATTATGATACCACTACTATAGAGATTTGTCACTATTTTTGTACCACATTACAAAAACACCGGACTCCTCTGGTAAGAAAGTCCCGAGTCATCTCAATAAGTAAACCTTGTGATGTAACTATCTTTTTGATTCCAGTAGCAGCTTCTTTTCCATTCTTCGTCTTTACCGGCAAGCGTCCTTTTCCTGCCTCTCTTTCACTTTCGAGTGATTTGTCAATATGCATGTTATACGCTGTAGCCTGATAGATTGTTTGTTATCTTCTTTGGGCTTAGCAGCTTTATGGCGGTTTTTATTTACAGGATAATTAACCTTGTGTCTGCCAGACTGTTTTCCTATTGTGAGGTAGAGCTTCGCCCCTCAAACAATTTGATATCGGAAAGTGCGCTTTCTAGGATTATTATTTCTTCTTCGCAAAGTGCCAGATAAACCAAAGACTTTTCTTTAGACTTGTTAAAGTCCATTATCTTTTTTCAGATACTACGGTATAGTTACGTCCGTCAGCCAAAGAAAGCCTGACATCCGCATAATCTCCTACCTTTTAGAGTTCAGTGCAGGATATCTGAGTATTCACATAAACTCATTTTCTCCCACCTCTGTTTTTCTCCTGCCTACAGGCAAAGCAAAGCTCATTTCTGTCTCAGATATTTCGTTTCCAGCAGCTTCTCAATCCATTTCACTCTCTGAAACCACGGTCTCGTCCACTGTCTCTTTCTCGGGTAAAATATTAACCTCTGCCTGTTCTACATTAATGTTCTTATTCGATTTGTCTGTTTAATAGCATAAAAATGCCGATATTGCAGTTACTGAAAACCTAGCAAGCAAATATAAAATAAATACCACCAGCTTCTTTCTTCTGCCAACTCTTTCAAAAATCATCATCAGATAATAGTTTTGCTTCTTCCTTACTAATAAACATAAATCCTCCTCTTATTATATCCTCTCTCTTCCTATTCCTCCTGCATCTAGGGCTTTTATCTTAAGTCCGTTAAGAAACTTCTTTGTCTCTTTAAGACTTGCCTCATCCGACAAATTATCAATTATCAGCCAATCCTTTTCTCCGATATCGTCTCTATGTGGTTAAGAATGCCAACTGACTTTGCTTCCTCATAATAAGGTTGTTTTTGTATGACGATTATTTTTCATCACAGCTGTAGAACAATAGAGAAACTCATCCACTTGCCAAAGTCAATGACAATGTTGTCAAAGTAGAATAAAGTCACATCTTCACAAGCCACTGAGTTATAATCTGATGTTTTTTGTCTGTCTATGCAGTTAAGATTAGTCTCATCATCTTCTTCATCCCTAATTAAAGACAGGAATGCAACCTTTCTTCCTTTGCAGCCAACTCCTTCGCCGTAAGCAGGGCAATATGAGTGGTGCCTACTCCACTCTCTGCCCCTACAAACAGCTATCATCTTCGAGGCGGTATCCCCTACTCATGCCTCTTTGCTGATTCTTTTGCGAGGCAAGTGGTGCTTCTTTACAGATTGTTTTTACAAGCTTTTCAACATCCTTTATATCAGGGCGTTCATCAGGGCTTTCTTTTAGACAAAGGCTTGATAACCCTAAGTAATTTTGTCCCTGATGCTCTTTTTAAACAGGCTGGTTTTTCTTTCTGTTCTTTTCTGCCAAGCATCTTACTAAAGAACCAAAACCATAGATGTCCGTTGCCCTTCCTAAAGACACTCCCTTTATAGAGCTCGGGAGCTGTAGCCACTTGTTGCAAGAGGCGTAAAACCATCATTTCTTCTGTATAAATTACTGAACTGAAATCTACCTTAAGTCCGTTTTTGTAAGAATTATATTGCCGGTTTCCAATCGATGTAAAGCACAGATTCTTCCAAAGAGTTAATAAATTGCAGAAAGTCTAAAAGTCCTTTTACTATATATGAAAGTTCCTTCTCATCAAGACAGTTTTGCAAAGAATTCTTCTGATGCAAGACCAACTCCTTCAACGTACTCTTCAACCAGATACAGGTTTTCGCCATCTTCCTCAACATCATATAGCTTAGGTATAAAGTCAGAACTATACCTAGACAGAAACTTAGCCTCCGTCTTTAGCTGATTAAAAAATGGATTGGTTTTTGATATTTTTTTGATTACACGATATTCTTTAAGCTTCACGTGTGAAGCAAGGAAAAACGTGCGGATTAGGATTTAGGAATCCAGAATAGAGAGAATATGGTATTTACCTAACCATAGGTTAATCCATATCAACTCTTTCACTTTAGGAAATTTCCAAAAACTAAGATTAATGTACCCCTATTGTACCTGTTTTCTCCGAAGATTTCAACGGCATTTTCACCAAAATTTCGAGGATTTTTTCGGCATAATTACCAAAGCCTTGAGTAGTGGCTGAAAGTCAAGGGAAAAAAGTAAGCCACCACTAAAGATTGACAATATTTCTCTTTATCCTATACTAATCTTTTAGAAAGTCCTATAATCAATAGGCAGAAAGGCTCAGTTTGATGAAAATAGAAAAACTAAATGAAAATCAGCTTAAGATAACCTATGCCTGAGGACCTTAGTATAGAGGGACTTGTCTAAAATGAGCTCTCTATGGTCTCTCCAAAGACCAAGGAATTATATAATGAACTTGTTGATCAGGCTCTTACTGAGTTTGGCTTTTGAAAGCGAAGATGGTGCACTGGTTATAGAAGCTATCCCTACTCTCAAAGGAAATCTCGTCATCTTCATCACTAAGAATCAGACTGCGGATGACCTCGATACCAGATTCTCAAGATTCTCACCTGATATTCTGGGATGAGGTAGAGAAAATGAGTTTGTACTCTTTACCGATATGCTAAAGCTTTTCGGCTTAATGATAAAGAAGACTAAAGCTTCTGATAGGGGCTCTCGGTGAGAAGGTGCCAAAAAGACGGAAATGCCAAAATCTTTGTATTCAATACACTTGATGCTGTTACTGAGCTCTGTGTCCACATAAAGGATATATTTATTGGTAAAAGCTCTCTGTTTAAGAGTAATCAAAAGCAAGCTGTATTTTCTCATCCTTGAGAAGAATCTTTCAGACAAGGAAACCTTTGGGAAGATATGCAATATTGCATCTGAGTTCTCTACTCAGGGCAGAAGCAACTATGCAACTACCTCTGTAATAAATGAGCATTGTGAGAAGATAATCGGCTCAGATGCTGTTACCATACTTGCGGCTATTAATTAGATTAGAAGCCATAGAGCTGTATCAAAGCCGGGATAGCAGTACTGTCCAAAAACTCTTTATTAAATATCGTTTATTAGTAAGAACTGTAGCGGATATCGTTACAGTTCTTTTTAGATAAATCACATTAAGCTACAAACTCATTAAGAAGCTCACAAAGCTCATCAGCATCGATTCCGTGAACCTCTGCAGCCTCCTCTAGTGTCTCTCCCAGAGATGATGGGCATCCTACACAGTGCATACCTGCGTTTAGAAGTACCGAATAAGGTTCTCATCTACCTTAAGAATATCAGCTATTATCATATCCTTTGTTATTTTCTGTTCTGCCATAGTTTTACCTCTTTCAAACCTGATTTTACTGTAAAATGTGTCTACATAGTACCAAACACACATACTATTATAAGCTACGAAGCCTCCTTAGTCAAGAAGTGGTTATGGTGTTTCTGCCGTACCATCTGAGTTCTCTGTTGCACCTTCTGTCTGTCCGTTGTCAGTATTATTATCTTCAGCACCGCCAGTGTTGTCGGAGTCCTCATTTGAAGGATTATCTTCGTCTACCGTTCCTTCTTCAGGATTTTCCCCTTCATCTATGGTGGTTTCATCCTGTTTCTTGGTATCTGTATTAGTATTTTTCTTCTCTTCTTTGGCCCTTTTTTCTCTTCCTCAAGCTTCTTATCTTCCTCTTCCTTAGCCTTTTTCTTCCTCTTCCTGCTCTTCTTTAGTCTCTTCTTCTGTCTCCTTGTTATCTTCTTTTGTAGGAGCTACAGTTATCTTATAGTCGTCAAGCTTTGCCAAAGGAAGTCCATTATTAATGCTATCCATATAGGTTTTCCATATGCCAAGAGGTGTAGCAGTATAGGTTAGTCCCGCAAGGCTTCTTGGTATGTCATAGCCCACCCACACGCTGGTAGTGTAGTACTTGGTAAAGCCAACGAACCACAAGTCCTTACTATCATTAGTCGTTCCTGTCTTACCTGCACAAGGCATGGTGGCAAGCTTTCCACCTACACCTGTTCCCTTGGTCATAACTGCTTCCATACAGGTTATCATCATCTTGCAGGCATTTTCATCATAAATGTACTTGCTTGTTCCCTTTTGATAGAAACCGTCAGCAACTATATCATTGCCTGAAGAATCAGTCATTTTCATTATGCAGGTTGGCTCCCTGAACTCTCCTCCATTTTCAATGGCCGCGTAAGCAGATGCCATTTCGACAGCATTTACCCCCTTGGTGAAGCCTCCAAGTGCAGCTGATGGATAGTAATCAGTGTCGGATATGGCAGAAAATCCCATATCAAGGAGCTTCCCTATACCTATAGCAGGGGAAATCTCCTTAAAGAGCTTCCAGGCAACTGTGTTCTTAGACTTGGCAAGCGCATCGAGGATAGTCATATTGCCACTAAAAACTCCGTCTGCATTTACAGGACCTCCCTCTATCTTCTCATCCTTTACCATGCTTTCCGGTGTATAGCCTTGTTCAAATGCAGGGGTATATACAATGAGAGGCTTGATTGTGCTTCCCGGCTGCCTAAAGCTCTGATATGCCCTATTTAGAGTACTTCCCTTTAGCTTCTGGCTTCTTCCGCCAACTATAGCAACTACTCTTCCACTGCTGTTGTCTATGGTTACTGCTGCTCCCTGTAAGCTGTAGATGCCTGACTTACTCTTTTTCACTTGAGACGCTAAGTCCATTATCAACTGTATCCTGAAGGAGCTTTTTGCTTCTCAGGGTCAATGGAGGTATATATCCTGTAGCCTCCAGAATACAGCCTTGTCTGGCAGCTTGAATATACTTCATTGTAGTTCTCATTATAAGCTTTTCTATCTTCATCTGAATTAAATGAGTATCTGAAATTAAAGCCTTCAGACTTCATTAGTGCCTTAACCGCTCTGTCAAGCGCAAAGGTAAGGGCGTAGCTGCTCTTTTTCTACTTTAGGCGCCTTTAACTTAATTTCCTCAGACTTAGCCTTAGAAGCCTCTGCCTCGCTAATCTTGCCATCAAGTACCATTTGGTCAAGAATGCGGTCCCTTCTTGCGAGAGTCCCCTCAATATTTTCATAAGGGTTATACCTTGTCGGACTGTTAGGGATGCTTAAGAGGAAGGTAATCTGCGAAAGTGACAGCGAATTCACTCCCTTTCCAAAGTAGCCAAGACTGGCAGACTGTATTCCATAGTATCCGTTTGCAAAGTATATGTTGTTTAGGTAGAACTCCATTATTTCTTTCTTTGTATACTTCTTTTCAAGCTCTATAGCAATGAAGATTTCCCTTGCCTTTCTCTGCCAGCTCTCTTCAAAGGATAGGAATATATTTCTTGCTAGCTGCTGGGTAATGGTACTTCCACCCTGGGTGATTACACCCTTGTTCTTGATATAGGCTAATCCCGCTCTGATTATCGCCTTTAAATCGTAGCCCTTGTGTTTAAAAAAGTTCTTATCCTCGATGCTGGTTATGGCATCCACAGCCACCTGTGGGATGTCACTGTACTTTATGTAATATACGTCCTTTTCGCCCTTTAGCTTGGACATTATATTGCCGTTTGCATCATAGATTATGCTGGTTTCATTTTGCCTGAAAGGTCTCCATAGTACTCTTTGACACTATCTTCTTAGCATCACTCTCCATGGCAATGAGCTTCTTCCCATATTTCATATATATAAGAACTCCGCCTATGACAACTATAGCAAGCAAGAGGGCTATAATAATCTTAAGCACTATTCCTATAGCTCTTTCAACAGGATTTTTTTCTGTCTTTTTGTTTTTTTACTTTTTAGCCAAATCTCGGTCCTCCTTATCAGTTCATTGTAGCACAAAGCTATTTTAAAAATTAAAATTATTAATCCTTAAGATTTACTAATCTATGATTATACCACATATTTTTGTCAAAATTTTGCCCTTGAAAAATATTTTTTACCTGTACTATACTAAGAGACCGAGTGTTATAACCTTCCCACTCGTATAAAAACTAAAGGAGAATAAAATAATGGAAGAATTAAAAGCAATACGCGTTCAGGGTATGTCACGTACCCTCGTTATCACACAGGCGGCTATAATAGCTGCTCTCTACACTGTGCTTACCATACTTGCCTCACTCCTCGGCCTTTCCAGCGGAGCAATTCAGGTAAGATTCTCAGAAGCACTCACCACCCTCCCTTTCTTTAGCTTTGCAGGCGTTCCAGGTGTGACCATCGGCTGTCTTGTATCAAACATCGTCACAGGCAGCGATATCTTTGACATCATCTTCGGAACCCTTGCTACCCTCATAGGAGCAATTGGAACCTGGTATATAGGAATACTCTTTAGGAAGACTGAGAAAAACCTCCTCAAATTCCTTTCCCCGCTTCCTCCAATCATAGCAAATACGATAATAGTGCCTTTCGTACTTACCTATGCTTACCATATGCAGGATGGTATACCTTTCCTTATGCTTACTGTAGGTGCAGGCGAGGTGATTTCCTGTGGAATACTTGGTTTGATTTTGCTTACAGCACTTTATCCAATTAGAAATAAGGTTTTTAGAGCATAAGAAACTATACTTTGTTTCATTTGAATGGTTGCTAAAAGCTGATTTGAATATTTAGCTAAAGAAATGAGACCACTGTTTAATACCTGTATTTAGAGACTTTATAGTTTTTTAAATCAGTGTATAGGCTGCCACATTAAGATAAGTTTACATAATATGTAGTAAATTTTATCTTTGTGTGACAGCCTTTTTTACAAGTTTTTTATTTCATTTTCTCTGCAAATACAGCAGCGCCAATGGCACCTGCGTACATTGCCGCTTCGTGCGTTTCTACCTTTCTGCCCAGTTTATCCGACAGGGATTCTAAGATGTATGGGCAGCCACAAAGTCCTCCTGTAAGAAAGACCTTGAAGTCCTCAGGGACATTCCTGCACTGAGACACCACCTTTTCAGTAATAGATTCTACTATGCCGAAGGCTATATCCTCCTTAGGTGTGCCTGCTCCCGCAAGCCCTATAACTTCGGACTCAGCAAATACTGTACACATGGAGCTTATCTTCACTCCCTTTCCCTTCCTTGCAAGCTCGCAAAGGGAGGCAGGGTCATAGCCCATTGCATTTGCCATTACCTCTAAGAATCTTCCCGTACCGGCAGAACATTTGTCATTCATAATGAAGTCCTTCACCTGACCGTCTCTCAAGCACGATAATCTTCGTATCCTGCCCTCCCTATGTCGATGATTGCGACTTCCCTTTCGTTAAAGAGATATTCTGCGCCTTTAGCGTGACAGGTAATCTCTGTAATATTCTTATTTGCATAATCAACACTTACCCGTCCGTAGCCTGTGGATACACAGCGGAAATCATCAAAAGAAAAACCATTTTTGATAAGGTCTTCCTTTCATTCTAGAAGCCTCCTTAGAGCTCCAGCCTGTAGGAAGCCTGTGCTTATAGAGTATCTTCCCGTCCTGCATAGCCACGTATTTTGTACTTGTAGAGCCTAAATCAAGGCCAAAACTTATCCTTGCCATAACATCTCCTTAACTTCTAACAAAATTTATTTCTTCCTGCATTTATCTGACATTCTGTTTCAACTATGTCAACATAGGCCGCCTTATTCTCCCTGATACAGGCTCTTACTCCTTCTATGTCCTCTTCATTTACAAGAAGGCTCATCCCACAGGGAACTGAGCCCTGTATTGTCCTTGGAGTCGGGGATATCCTCGCTTTATGACCGTTTGCCTTTAGTATATCCTGCAATAAGAGCCCCTCTGTATAATTGGCGAATAAGATATAATAGTTTTTCATTTTATCCCAACATTTCTATAAATGCACCGATACGAGTCTTAAGCTGCTCTGCATCTGCATCTGTATAATCAGTTTCAATACCTAGCACAGGAATTCCCTTTTCCTTAAGTGTACGCTCAAGAAGGAAGCCCTCTGTATCGTAAAGGTTACAGAACTTCAGGCTTACATCTATGACTCCGTCAACCTTGTATTCATCAACCATACGGAGGATGTCATCAAACCTCGCTGTATTAGGTGTGAAGCAGGCGCAGTTAGTCTTCATATAGCGTCTTGCAAGTGCCATGTACTGAGCCTCAAGCGTAGGGAGGTCTTCTTCTACGATATTTTCAAAATATCTGGTTCCTGTACACATTTCTTCGCAAACCACGATAGCACCGCTGGTCTCAATGATGTGGTGGAGCTTCCAGTTAGGGATGGCAAGAGGTGTACCTGTAACCAGGATTCTCTTGGTTCCCTCCGGACAGACTGAAACTCCGTCTTCTATCCTTTTTTCAAGCTCATCTGCCAGCTTGTTGCACATCTCAGCACAGCGCACAGGATCGTCAAAGAAAGCTATCTGCATCATAAGAAGGGCGTCTTTACCGCTAATAGGTGACTTAAGAGCCTTTCTACAGTTAAATACCCTGCCAAGAGCCTTTCTCTTGTTATTTACTATTTTAATGGCTTCGTTGAGATTTTCAACTGTTATTTTATTGCCTGTAAAATCCTCAACTACCTTTTTAAATTCCTCTATCTCTCCAGCCCATTTCACTATGTCCTTTTCACGCTTCATCTGAGGTACGTCCATTATGTGCATAGGCACATCTTCGCCTAGTATCTCCCAAGCCTTCTTCTTGCCGTCACAGGTAGTCTCACCCACGTACATATCTGCAATCCTAAAGAACGGACAGGTCTTGTCAAGCCTTGCACCTACAGAAGCCTTGATAAGAGGACAGGTGCTCTTTGGAAGTACCTTCTCGCCACCCGGTACCCAGAACTGTGAGCCACCGCAAAGTCCTGTGACTATACCCTTGGCTGCAATGACCACCTCATCAGGTACATACACACAGAAGGTACCAAATACCTTCTGACCGTTCTTTTGAGCCTCGATAAGCTCAGCAGGCCTGATGCCATGAATACCCGATACAACAAAGTCCCAAAATCCCATACCCTCAGGTCTGTTCTCCTGTGAAAGGTAAACATCGCCAAAAGCAGTTGGGAGCACCTGACAGAGCTGGTCGTGAAGCTCCATATTCATCCCCAGTTCTTCCCACATTTTCTCATAATCCGCCATAAATAAACCCTCCTATAAATATGTTGTTGCTAGAGTCTCCTGCTAAGAGATATCCCCGTATCACCGAATTAAAGCTTTATGAGATATCCACAGATGTATAATTATTTACTGAGTGGGATTGCTCAAAAGACATGTATTACACTTTTTGTCACTTGTGCCTTTAATATGCAGTATTTGATGAATATATGCCTACAAAATTTAGAGACTACATTAGCTTCTAAAGTATAATTATAGGTGAATTTCAACAATATTCAACCCGGATTAAAGAGATTCTTTTATGGAAATATTCTATATTTTATAGTATTTATTTGATTTTTTTCTATGATTAGTTTTTGTCTAACATGCATAAGTTAAAGAAATCCTACTTATAGGATTCACCGCCTGCAATGGGAGGGGTGAGCGGTATCTACATATATACCGAGGAGCGGTATCTTGGAAAGTTTTTAATATATAGAAAATCAGGTTAAACTTTCTATTAATTAAAAATACCCGGCTCATCTACCTCTGTACTTTAGAGATGATGAGCCAAGTACGATTATCTATTCATTCTCGAATTACAGTTCACAGTTGCCCACTGTTCTTGGGAAAGGAATTACGTCACGGATGTTGCTCATTCCTGTAAGGTACATTACACATCTTTCAAAGCCAAGGCCAAAGCCTGCGTGTCTTGCTGATCCGTATCTTCTAAGGTCAAGGTAGAAATCATAGTCTGCCTCATTAAGACCAAGCTCCTTCATACGCTTTGTAAGCAGCTCCAGATTCTCTTCTCTCTGGCTGCCTCCTATAATCTCACCAATGCCGGGAACAAGGCAGTCCATGGCTGCAACAGTCTTGCCGTCATCATTTAGCTTCATATAGAAAGCTTTGATTTCCTTTGGATAATCTGTTACAAATACAGGACGCTTGAAGATTTTCTCTGTAAGGTAACGCTCGTGCTCTGTCTGTAAGTCACAGCCCCAGCTTACCTTATAGTCAAACTCATCATTGTGCTCCTTAAGAAGCTCAATAGCCTCTGTATAAGTTACACGACCAAAGTCAGAGCCTGCCACACCTTTAAGTCTCTCGATAAGATCTTTGTCGATGAACTGGTTGAAGAAAGCCATCTCTTCAGGAGCATTTTCAAGTACATAGTTGATGATGTACTTAAGCATTGATTCCGCCAAAGCCATGTCGTCATCAAGGTCTGCAAAGGCTATCTCAGGCTCTATCATCCAGAACTCCGCTGTGTCTTGTGGTATTGGAGTTCTCTGCTCTAAAGGTAGGCCCGAAGGTATATATATTCTTAAATGCCATAGCAAAGGTCTCACCGTTTAACTGTCCGCTTACAGTAAGGTTGGTAGCCTTACCAAAGAAATCCCTGCTGTCATCCACCTTCCCATCTTCACCAAGAGGCAGGTCGTCAAGGTCGAGGGTAGTCACTCTAAACATCTCTCCTGCACCCTCTGCATCTGATCCTGTGATGATTGGTGTATGTACATATACAAAGTCTCTCTCCTGGAAAAACTTGTGTATAGCATAGGCTATGAGGGAGCGCACTCTAAATACAGCCTGGAAGGTGTTGGTTCTTGGACGAAGATGTGAGATAGTCCTAAGATATTCCATGCTGTATGCGTTTTTCTGAAGAGGATAATCGCTGGTAGACTTTCCTTCCACAATTACCTCGCTTGCCTGTATCTCAAAATGGCTGTTTTTGCATCAGGAGTAAGCACCAGCTCACCCTTTTACAATGACTGCAGAGCCAACATTTAACTTGCTTACTTCGCAAAAATTCTCCATATTATCGTGATAAACGACCTGTAAAGGTCTCAAAATATGTACCATCGCTAAGTACTATGAAGCCAAAAGGTCTTTAGAATCTCTGACACTTCTAATCCATCCACCTACGGTCACTTCTTTTCCATGCAAATTTTTCCTTTTCTTTGAAAAAGTTCTCTGACTGAAATAAGTTCCATAATGTCCTCCCAAATTATTATACTTCTAGTATCTTTATAGTATACCACATTTTTATGTATACCAGTATATATTTTTGCAGGAGATTAGGTAGGACTTTATCCTCACTTTCTGTCAAAGCTTACCGCTTTTTGAAGTTACTTTCGATGTAGTCCCAAGTCCTGTCCTTTTTAGCTGAGTATCCACATAAGCTTAGGCCGCCTCCAAGGTCATATCCGCTGCTCAAGGTATTTGTATTTTTAAGTTTAACTCTACCCTGTAGATATCTGTATCGCTGCCCTCATTTTGTACCTGAGTAGTTATGACGAGTACCTTGTCTTTTGCTTCGTATTTATCAAGGTTGTCGAATATTGCTTTTTGTATGCTGTCAGGAACCCCACCTGTACCGAAGCTCTCTAGGATTATTCCATCATAGTTTTTCAAATATGGTAGGTATGAGGCTGTCGAAATGCCCGTATCAGCTTTACCACATATACTTTTTTCGTTTTAGTTCGATGGTAAAAGACGGCTTCATTTTTGTTTTATCCTGAACGATGTATCTGATAATCTTGCCATCGTATAGTTCAGCTATAAATGGATAGTTGATACTTGAAAATGCTTCAAAGCTAAAGGTTCTGGTCTTCTTGGCTCGTGTCCCCAGGATGACCTTGCCGCTAAATACTATCTGAACTCCACATGAGAGCTCGTCAGCAGATATAGTATACTGTCACGAAGATTAGACCTTTTGCATCTGTTATCTCTGTTCCTATTGGCTTTTGTGCTCCTGTTAGCACTATTGGCTTAGGGAGTTTTGAATAAGGTATGAAAGGGCTGAGGCTGTATAGCTTTATGGTGTCTGCACCGTGGCAGATAACTGAAGCCATCATAGTTGTTGTATTCGCTTTCAACTGCATTTGCAATCAGCTTTCCAATGCTCTGGTTTTGTATTTTGTGCTGTCAATGCTGTAAAAGTTCTCTTGTTTCATATTAATATTTTCTTCCAGTTTTGGCAGGTAAGAGAGCGTCCTTTGAGCTAAGTGTGGAATGAGTCTAGGGGTAGTTACAGAGGCAATAGTTCCTCCTGTAGTTAGCATTAGTATGTTTTTCATAGGTATTGCCTTTCTAATGGTTTGTTTGTTCACTGTCTTTGGATACTGACTATTTTATCATATTCTGCCCTGATTATGATACATTTTTACAGTCTCATTTATCGCGCTCATGATAATGGTTGGTTTGCAGTCTTAGTCACGCCCAGAATAATAAATTTTAGACTCTGATTTGGCATTCTTCATTGCCTCTTATACTTACGCTTGAATAATGATTTTGAGCTTTGCCACCCTAGTCAACGTCTAGAATAATAAATTTCAGACCTGCGCCACGCCACGCTGCTTGCCTCTGATATTTCTGCTTTGCGGCCAATGATTTTCGATGGTTGCCATCGAGTCACGCATCAGAATAATAAATTTCAGACTCACCCGGCATTCGCTCTGCTT
>BNJU01000768.1_pt1 | contig 33114 bp, 40 predicted proteins | sample 8539281 | NCBI WGS metagenome assembly BNJU01 (sample SAMD00202456, study PRJDB9452) | human saliva metagenome | isolation source: human saliva | place: Japan
CAGGATATTTTGCCAAGGTTTATTAGGGATAAACTGGGGTACCAGGACAGTGACTGTATAGTTCTTTTTCTGAGCTTCCTCGGAAATTCGTTTGACATACTTGACAGTAGGGGTAATGATATCGCGGTAGCTGGTCTTGATATTTTTCAGAGTAATGGTTGGGAAGTAATCGGCAAATTCTTGGAGAATTTCTTGGTCTTTTTCTGCGGTTTCCTTTGTAGAAATGTGCATGGCTAAGACTTCGTCACCGATACTTTGGGCATAGTTAATGGCTCCGACGCTGACTCTGGTAACATTTCCTACTAGGACGAGGACAAGATTGCCATCGTAGGTACGTTTCGATTCCTTCATAGAGTCGCAGTTGTTGGGCTACTTTTTGGTAATGACTGTGAATTGCCAAGAAGAGTAGGGTGAGTACGAGAATAATCGGGAAGAAAGGCCAGATATCACTGAGACGGAAAAAGAGCAAGATTAGTACAATCGCGTAGCAAATGATTGCCCCAAGGATATTAGCAAGAGCAGGTTTTAAGAAGTTGGCCCCTTTTTCCTTTTTCCAATGTCGAATCATCCCAGTCTGAGATAGGGCGAAGGGAACGAAAACCCCGATAGTATAAAGAGGAATCAAGCGTTCGGTATTGCCGTTAAAAACGAGAAGAAGAATCATAGCCCCAAAAGCCAGAGTTAAAATTCCATTGGAGTAGCCTAGGCGGTCTCCTTTTTCCATAAAGAGGTGGGGCATGTATTTGTTTTTAGCCATATTGTAGGCCAGCATAGGGAAGGCTGAAAAGCCAGTATTGGCTGCTACGGCCAAAATCAAGGCTGTGGAGAATTGGAAGGTATAATAGCCAAGGTGTCCTAAGAAGGAATTACCAAGGATGCCTTGAGCCATCTGTGAAAGAATGGTTTCTCCGTGTTGAGGCATAATCCCCATCCAGTAGTTTAGGAAGGTGATACCAGCAAAAAGAAATCCTAGAATCAGTGACATAATGGTCAAGGTTTGAGCGGCATTCTTTTCTTTTGGAGCCTTGAAAAAGGGAACCGCATTTGAAATAGCTTCAACCCCTGTCAGAGAGGCAGATCCGCTGGTAAAAGCTCTTAGAATGAGAACGATAGACAGACTCGGTATAGCATGCCCAATAGGTGAAGTTGCCTGATAGCTGAGAGAACCTGTAACTAGTTGAAAGATTCCATAGAGCAAGAGAAAGACAGTACTGATGATAAAGAGATAGACAGGAATCATTAGTGAACTGGCAGATTCTTTTAAACCCCGTAAGTTCAAGAGCATGAGCAAGCAAACCAGAAAAATGGAGATATGGAGGTTGTAAGGGTGGAGAGCAGGGAGAGCTGCTGTGATAGCGTCAGCTCCAGAAGCAACAGATACCGCTACGGTCAACATATAGTCAACCAGAAGACTACCTCCAGCAATCAAGCCAAGTTGGGGAGATAGATTTCTCGAGTAACCATATAGGCCCCTCCACCTTGAGGGTAGGCATGGATGATTTGACGGTAGGAAACGGTCAGGCTGGCCAGAAGTAGGAGGACAAAAAGGCCGATAGGAAGGCTCCACCATATAGCTAGAGGAGAGAGGCTAGCCAAGACGAGGACTACTTGCTCAGGTCCATAGGCAATGGAGGACAGAGCGTCGCTTGACAACATGGCCAGTGCCTGCATTTTTCCCAGCAGACCTCCTTCGCCTTCTGTTAAGGATTTAAGAGGACGACCGATAAAAGTCTGTTTTAATTTTGTAAACATTGTATTTTCCTTTTCTGAAAATTTCAATAAGTGCTATTATACTGCTTTGGGAAAATAGCGTCAAGAGACGACGATGGATTTTAGAATATTTTGTACGGATGAGGAGAGAGGGCAGTTTTTTGGTATAATAGAAGATAGAAAACGAGGTTAGAAGAGATGATTTTTGATACACATACACATTTGAATGTAGAAGAATTTGCGGGTCGTGAGGCAGAAGAAATTGCCTTGGCTGCTGAGATGGGTGTGACACAGATGAATATTGTTGGTTTTGATGAACCGACGATTGAGCGTGCCTTGGAGTTGGTAGATGAGTATGACCAGCTCTATGCGACTATCGGTTGGCATCCTACAGAAGCAGGGACTTACACGGAGGAGATTGAAACCTACTTGTTTGATAAGCTCAAGCATCCCAAGGTGGTTGCCTTGGGGGGAGATTGGCTTGGACTACCATTGGATGACAGCGCCCAAAGAGGTGCAGGAGCAGGTTTTTCGTCGTCAGATTCAGCTGTCTAAGGACTTGGATTTGCCTTTTGTTGTCCATACCCGTGATGCGCTGGAAGACACCTATGAGATTATCAAAAGTGAGGGCGTTGGTCCTCGGGGTGGCATTATGCATTCTTTCTCAGGGACTCTTGAGTGGGCAGAGAAGTTTGTCGCGCTTGGCATGACTATTTCCTTCTCAGGAGTGGTGACTTTTAAGAAAGCAACTGACATCCAAGAAGCAGCTAAAGAGTTACCTTTGGACAAGATTTTGGTAGAAACGGATGCTCCCTACTTGGCTCCTGTTCCTAAGCGTGGTCGCGAAAATAAAACAGCCTATACTCGCTATGTAGTGGACTTTATAGCTGATTTGCGTGGGATGACGGCAGAAGAGCTAGCGGAGGTAACAACTGCAAATGCAGAACGAATTTTTGGATTGGACAGCAAGTAATGAAAGAGAAAATTTCCCAAGTTATCGTGGTCGAAGGGCGCGATGATACGGCCAATCTCAAACGCTATTTCGATGTAGAGACCTATGAGACTCGAGGTTCTGCCATCAATGACCAGGATATAGAGCGGGTTCAGCGCCTGCACCAGCGTCATGGGGTCATCGTTTTTACAGACCCAGATTTTAATGGGGAGCGGATTCGCCGCATGATTATGACGGCCATTCCAACAGTTCAGCATGCCTTCCTCAAACGAGATGAAGCTGTTCCCAAGTCCAAGACCAAGGGACGTTCCCTGGGAATTGAGCATGCCAGCTATGAAGATTTGAAAACGGCTCTAACTCAGGTCACAGAACAATTTGAACATGAAAGTCAGTTTGACATCAGTCGTAGCGACTTGATTCGCCTTGGTTTTCTAGCAGGGGCAGATAGCCGTAAGCGCAGAGAATATCTGGGAGAGGCTCTCCGAATCGGCTATTCTAACGGCAAGCAACTCCTCAAGCGCTTAGAGTTATTTGGGGTTACCTTGGCAGAAGTGGAAGAGGCTATGAAATCTTATGAGAATGGTTAAGCAGACCCCAAATGTAAGGGGAATGTGTTACAATAGTAGTAACAGATAATAGAAAAGAGAATAGATGAGAATTGCAGATTATAGCGTGACCAAGGCAGTGCTGGAGCGTCACGGTTTTACCTTTAAAAAGTCCTTCGGGCAAAATTTCTTGACGGATACCAATATCCTACAAAAATCGTGGATACGGCTGAGATTGATGACCAGGTTAATGTCATCGAAATCGGGCCAGGGATTGGTGCCTTGACTGAATTTTTGGCTGAGCGTGCGGCTCAAGTCATGACCTTTGAGATTGACCACCGTTTGGTACCGATTTTGGCAGATACCCTACGTGATTTTGACAATGTGACAGTGGTTAACGAGGACATTCTCAAGGTCGATTTGGCGAAGCATATCCAGAATTTTAAAAATCCTGACCTGCCAATCAAGGTAGTGGCCAACTTGCCTTATTACATCACAACGCCTATTCTCATGCACTTAATTGAGAGTGGCATTCCTTTCAGTGAGTTTGTGGTCATGATGCAGAAAGAAGTGGCGGATCGTATCTCAGCCCAACCTAACACCAAGGCTTACGGTAGCTTGTCGATTGCGGTGCAGTATTATATGACTGCCAAGGTTGCCTTTATCGTACCTCGTACGGTCTTTGTGCCAGCACCAAACGTGGACTCAGCCATCTTGAAAATGGTGCGCCGTCCAGAGCCAGCTGTAGCAGTGGAAGACGAGAGCTTCTTCTTTAAGATTTCCAAGGCTAGTTTCACCCATCGCCGTAAGACCTTGTGGAACAATTTGACAGGTTACTTTGGCAAGACCGAGGAAGTCAAGGACAAATTGACCAAGGCTTTGGGCCAAGCAGGCTTGTCACCAAGTGTACGTGGGGAAGCTCTCAGCTTGGCAGAATTTGCCAGTCTAGCAGACGCGCTTAAAGGGCAAGGACTCTAAGATGCAGGGACAAATTATTAAGGCCTTGGCAGGCTTCTACTATGTAGAGAGTGAGAGCCAGGCTATCAAACACGCGCGCGTGGGAATTTCCGTAAAAAAGGCCATACTCCTTACGTTGGGGACTGGGTAGATTTCTCTGCCGAGGAAAATTCAGAAGGCTATATCCTCAAGATTCACGAACGAAAAAACAGCCTAGTCCGTCCGCCAATTGTCAATATTGACCAAGCTGTAGTAATCATGTCAGTCAAGGAACCTGATTTTAACAGCAATTTGCTGGATCGGTTCTTGGTTCTTTTGGAGCATAAGGGTATCCATCCTATTGTTTATATTTCCAAGATGGACCTACTGGAAGATAGAGGAGAACTGGATTTTTATGAACAGGCTTATAGTGACATCGGCTATGACTTTGTGACCAGTAAAGAGGAACTCCTGCCTTTGTTAACAGGCAAGGTTACGGTCTTTATGGGGCAGACAGGTGTTGGGAAGTCAACTCTTCTCAATAAAATCGCACCAGACCTCAATCTTGAAACAGGAGAAATTTCAGACAGTCTGGGTCGCGGGCGCCACACTACTCGAGCGGTTAGTTTTTATAATCTCAATGGAGGTAAAATCGCAGACACACCAGGCTTTTCATCACTGGATTATGAAGTATCAACGGTGGAAGACCTAAATCAGGCCTTCCCAGAGATTGCCACTGTTAGCCGAGACTGTAAATTCCGCACTTGTACCCATACCCATGAGCCGTCCTGCGCCGTCAAGCCAGCTGTAGAAGAGGGCGCCATCGCGTCCTTCCGTTTTGACAACTACCTACAATTCCTCAGTGAGATTGAAAATCGCAGAGAAACCTATAAAAAAGTCAGCAAAAAAATTCCAAAATAAGGAGAAACCTATGTCTCAATACAAGATTGCTCCGTCAATTCTGGCAGCGGATTATGCCAACTTTGAACGTGAAATCAAACGTCTAGAAGCAACTGGGGCAGAATATGTCCATATCGATATCATGGATGGCCATTTTGTCCCGCAAATCAGTTTTGGTGCAGGTGTGGTTGAAGCTCTTCGCCCTCATAGTAAGATGGTTTTTGATTGCCACTTGATGGTGTCAAACCCTGAGCATCATTTAGAAGATTTTGCGCGTGCAGGTGCAGATATCATCAGCATCCATGTGGAAGCAACGCCTCATATTCATGGTGCCCTCCAAAAAATACGTTCACTCGGTGTCAAGCCATCAGTTGTCATCAATCCTGGTACGCCTGTTGAAGCTATTAAGCACGTGCTTCACCTAGTTGACCAAGTTTTAGTCATGACAGTTAACCCAGGTTTTGGTGGGCAAGCCTTTCTACCAGAGACCATGGATAAGGTCCGTGAGTTGGTTGCTCTTCGTGATGAAAAAGGCTTGAATTTTGAAATTGAAGTGGATGGCGGGATTGATGATCAAACTATTGCTCAAGCTAAAGAAGCTGGTGCGACTGTTTTTGTAGCAGGTTCCTATGTCTTTAAGGGAGATGTCAATGAGCGAGTACAAACTCTCAGAAAACAACTGGACTAGGGTTGCCGTTTTTGCAGGAGGAGACCGCGGTCATTATCGGACGGACTTTGATAGTTTTGTCGGTGTGGATCGAGGCTCGCTCTGGGTCTTGGAGGAAAACCTACCTCTTGCTCTAGCGGTTGGAGATTTTGATTCTGTAACTGCGGAAGAACGACAGGTGATTCAAAAATGTGCCCAACATTTTGTCCAAGCGCGACCAGAAAAAGATGATACAGATCTGGAATTGGCTCTCGTGACTATTTTTGAGAAAAATCCTCAGGCTGAGGTCACTATTTTCGGTGCCTTGGGTGGTCGTATTGATCATATGTTGGCCAATGTCTTTCTGCCTAGTAATCCCAAGTTGGCACCATATATGCGTCAAATAGAAATTGAGGATGGGCAAAATTTGATTGCCTATTGTCCAGAAGGAACCAGTCAGCTAGAACCCCGTTCAGACTATGACTATCTAGCTTTTATGCCGGTTCGGGATAGCCAGCTGACCATTCTTGGTGCCAAGTATGAGTTGACAGAGGAAAATTTTTTCTTTAAAAAAGTGTACGCTTCTAACGAATATATAGATAGGGAAGTGTCGGTGACTTGCCCAGATGGCTATGTGGTTGTACTGCATAGCAAGGACAGGAGGTAGGATGGAAAGTTTACTTGTTCTATTATTGCTTGCCAACCTAGTTGGTATCTTTCTGATTTGGCAAAGGCAGGACAAACAGGAAAAACATCTCAGCAAGAGCTTGGAGGATCAGGCAGATCATCTGTCAGACCAGTTGGATTATCGTTTTGAACAAGCCCGACAAGCCAGTCAGTTGGACCAAAAAGACTTGGAAGTAGCTGTCAGCGACCGTTTGCAAGAAGTTCGAATCGAGTTGCACCAAGGCTTAACTCAAGTCCGTCAAGAAATGACAGATAATCTCCTCCAAACCAGAGATAAGACCGACCAACGTCTTCAAGCCTTGCAGGAATCCAATGAGCAACGTTTGGAACAAATGCGCCAAACGGTCGAGGAAAAACTAGAAAAGACCTTGCAGACACGCTTGCAAGCCTCCTTTGAGACAGTTTCCAAACAACTGGAGTCTGTCAATCGTGGCCTTGGAGAAATGCAGACAGTTGCCCGTGATGTCGGAGCTCTCAACAAGGTTCTCTCTGGAACCAAAACGCGAGGAATCTGGGCGAATTGCAACTGGGGCAGATTATTGAAGATATCATGACACCTGCCCAGTACGAACGAGAATACGCAACGGTTGAAAACTCTAGTGAACGAGTGGAGTATGCCATCAAGTTGCCTGGACAGGGTGACCTGGAATATGTCTACTTACCGATTGACTCCAAGTTTCCACTGGCAGATTATTACCGCTTAGAAGAAGCCTATGAAGCAGGTGACAAGGATGAGATTGAACGCTGTCGTAAGTCGCTCTTAGCAAGCGTCAAGCGCTTTGCCAAGGATATCAAGAGCAAGTACATAGCACCGCCTCGGACGACCAATTTTGGAGTTTTGTTTGTTCCGACAGAAGGTCTCTACTCAGAAATCGTCCGCAATCCGGTCTTCTTTGATGATTTGAGACGGGAGGAGCAGATTATTGTCGCAGGTCCAAGTACCCTATCAGCTCTTCTTAACTCCCTATCAGTTGGATTCAAAACTCTCAATATCCAAAAGAGTGCCGACCATATCAGCAAGACTCTTGCCAGTGTCAAGACCGAGTTTGGCAAGTTCGGTGGCATTCTGGTTAAGGCACAAAAACATCTCCAACATGCCTCTGGCAATATTGATGAATTATTAAACCGTCGCACCACAGCTATCGAGCGGACGCTCCGTCACATTGAGTTGTCAGAAGGTGAGCCTGCGCTTGATCTACTCCATTTCCAAGAAAATGAGGAAGAATATGAAGATTAGTCACATGAAAAAAGATGAGCTGTTTGAAGGCTTTTACCTAATCAAGTCAGCTGACCTTAGACAAACTCGCGCTGGGAAAAACTACCTAGCCTTTACCTTCCAAGATGATAGTGGCGAGATTGAAGGGAAACTCTGGGATGCCCAACCTCATAACGTTGAGGCCTTTACCGCAGGTAAGGTTGTCCACATGAAAGGACGCCGAGAAGTTTATAACAACACCCCTCAAGTCAATCAAATTACCCTCCGCTTGCCTCAGCCTGGTGAACCCAATGATCCAGCTGATTTCAAGGTCAAGTCGCCAGTTGATGTCAGGGAAATCCGTGACTACATGTCGCAAATGATTTTTAAAATTGAAAATCCTGTCTGGCAACGAATTGTCCGAAAGCTCTACACCAAGTATGATAAGGAATTCTACTCTTATCCAGCAGCCAAGACCAACCACCATGCCTTTGAAACGGGTTTGGCTTTCCACACTGCAACCATGGTGCGTTTGGCAGATGCTATTAGCGAAGTTTATCCTCAGCTCAATAAGAGCCTGCTCTATGCGGGGATTATGCTGCATGACTTGGCTAAGGTCATCGAGTTGACGGGACCAGACCAGACCGAGTACACAGTGCGAGGCAATCTTCTTGGGCATATCGCTCTGATTGATAGTGAAATTACCAAGACAGTGATGGAACTCGGCATCGATGATACCAAGGAAGAAGTCGTTTTGCTTCGTCATGTCATCCTCAGTCACCACGGTTTACTTGAGTATGGAAGTCCAGTCCGTCCACGCATTATGGAAGCAGAGATTATCCATATGATTGACAATCTGGATGCAAGCATGATGATGATGTCAACAGCTCTTGCTTTGGTAGATAAAGGAGAGATGACCAATAAAATCTTCGCTATGGACAATCGTTCCTTCTATAAACCAGATTTAGATTAATAATTTAAGAAAAACGAGCATTTTTTAGTATAAGAATGTTCGTTTTTTTATGTGAATATGGTATAATAGATAAAATATCAAAATTAAATGAAATGGGAAATAGAAATGAAATTAAGAAGAAGTGATCGGATGGTTGTCATTTCCAACTATTTGATTAATAATCCTTATAAACTAACTAGTCTCAATACTTTTGCTGAAAAGTATGAATCTGCTAAATCATCTATCTCAGAGGATATCGTCATTATCAAACGCGCCTTTGAGGAAATTGAAATCGGTCATATCCAGACAGTAACTGGTGCTGGTGGAGGTGTCATCTTCACACCATCAATCTCAAACCACGATGCCAAGGAAATGGTTGAGGACTTGCGTGCCAAGTTGTCAGAAAGTGACCGTATCTTGCCAGGTGGCTACATCTACTTGTCAGATTTGCTTAGCACACCAGCTATCTTGAAAAATATTGGTCGCATTATTGCCAAGAGCTTTATGGACCAAAAAATTGATGCGGTTATGACAGTAGCGACCAAGGGTGTGCCACTTGCAAATGCGGTTGCTAATGTCCTCAATGTTCCTTTTGTCATTGTGCGCCGTGACTTGAAAATTACCGAAGGTTCAACAGTCAGCGTCAACTATGTATCAGGTTCAAGTGGAGACCGTATTGAGAAAATGTTCCTTTCAAAACGCAGTCTCAAGGCAGGCAGCCGTGTCTTGATTGTGGATGACTTCTTGAAAGGCGGCGGAACTGTCAATGGGATGATTAGTCTCTTGCGTGAGTTTGATTCAGAATTGGCAGGTGTAGCAGTCTTTGCGGATAATGCCCAAGAAGAACGTGAAAAGCAGTTTGACTACAAGTCACTCTTGAAAGTAACCAATATTGATGTCAAGAACCAAACCATCGATGTTGAGGTTGGCAATATCTTTGACGAAGATAAATAAGAGATAGAACTAAAGGTTGGAACGATTGTCCCAGCCTTTCTTTGCAAATAGAATAGAAGGAAACTTATGAAAACACCATTTATCAATAAAGAAGACTTAGAAAAGATTGTTGCCGAGTTCCCGACTCCCTTTCACTTGTATGATGAGAAGGGAATTCGTGAAAAGGCAAGAGCCGTCAACCAAGCCATTTTCGTGGAACAAGGGCTTTAAGGAATATTTTGCAGTAAAGGCTACTCCAACACCAGCTATTTTGAAAATTCTCCAAGAGGAAGGCTGTGGTGTGGACTGCTCTAGTTATGTAGAACTTTTGATGAGTCATAAACTGGATTTCCCTGGTTCTGAAATTATGTTCTCTTCAAACAATACGCCAGATAAGGAATATGCCTATGCGCGTGAATTGGGTGCGACCATTAACTTGGATGCCTTTGAAGATATTGAACATCTAGAGCGTGCAGCAGGCATTCCAGAAATTATCTCTTGTCGTTACAATCCTGGAGGCGTTTTTGAACTGGGGACAGACATTATGGACAATCCTGGAGAAGCCAAGTTTGGTATGACCAAGGACCAGCTCTTTGAAGCTTTTGCCATCTTGAAGGAAAAAGGATCCAAGACTTTTGGGATTCACTCCTTCCTAGCATCCAATACCGTGACCCATCTCTATTATCCAGAGTTGGCTCGTCAGCTTTTTGAATTGGCTGTTGAAATCAAGGAAAAGTTAGGCATTTTGCTAGACTTTATCAATCTTTCTGGCGGTATTGGTGTCAACTATCGTCCAGACCAGAAGCCAAATGATATTGCCTTGATTGGTGAGGGAGTTCGTAAGGTGTATGAAGAGGTCCTTATGCCAGCAGGTCTTGGTCAGGTTAAGATTTTTACCGAATTAGGTCGTTTTATGTTGGCACCTCACGGTGCTTTGGTCACAAGAGTCACTCATAAGAAGGAAACCTACCGTACCTATCTCGGTGTGGATGCATCAGCAGTTAACCTCATGCGTCCAGCTATGTACGGAGCTTACCATCATATTACTAACGTGACCCATCCAGATGGACCAGCTGAAGTAGTAGATGTGGTTGGTTCACTCTGTGAAAACAATGATAAATTTGCAGTGAATCGCGAACTGCCTCATACAGAAATCGGTGATTTGCTGGTAATTCATGATACAGGTGCTCACGGTTTTTCAATGGGCTACCAGTACAACGCCAAACTTCGTTCTGCGGAAATCCTCTATACCGAAGAAGGTAAAGCCCGTCAAATCCGCCGTGCAGAGCGTCCTGAGGACTATTTTGCAACCTTGTATGGCTTTGATTTTGAAGAATAAAATGATAAGTAATTGAAAATGAAATTGAAAAAAACAGATTGCTTTCTAAAAAAATAGGCAAAAAAATCTTGTTTTTTTCCTTCAAGTCATGATATAATAAAACTATAAAACGTTTTCAAGGAAGGTAACGATATGTCTGAAGAAACAATTGATTATGGACAAGTGACAGGAATGGTGCATTCGACAGAAAGCTTTGGGTCAGTAGATGGGCCTGGTATTCGCTTTATTGTCTTTTTGCAGGGCTGTCACATGCGTTGCCAGTATTGCCACAACCCTGACACTTGGGCTATGGAGTCCAATAAATCGCGTGAACGGACGGTAGATGATGTCTTGACAGAGGCTTTGCGCTACCGCGGTTTCTGGGGAAATAAGGGTGGGATTACAGTCAGTGGAGGAGAAGCCCTCTTGCAGATTGATTTCTTGATTGCCCTCTTCACTAAGGCTAAGGAACAAGGAATCCACTGTACCTTGGATACCTGTGCCCTTCCTTTCCGTAATAAACCACGTTACCTTGAGAAGTTTGACAAACTCATGGCTGTCACTGACTTGGTTCTTTTGGATATCAAGGAAATCAACGAAGAACAGCACAAGATTGTCACTAGCCAAACCAATAAAAATATCTTGGCTTGTGCCCAGTATTTATCAGATATTGGAAAACCTGTCTGGATTCGCCACGTGCTAGTTCCAGGTTTGACAGACAGAGATGATGACTTGATTGAACTTGGTAAGTTCGTTAAGACCCTCAAAAATGTGGATAAGTTTGAAATTCTACCTTATCACACCATGGGTGAGTTCAAGTGGCGTGAACTGGGAATTCCATATTCCCTCGAAGGGGTCAAACCACCAACAGCAGACCGCGTCAAGAACGCTAAAAAACTCATGGATACCGAAAGTTATCAAGACTATATGAAACGTGTACATGGATAAAAAAGAAGCCTGATGGAAACATCGGGCTTTTAAGTTTACACAAATCTAGATAATTAAATGAAACAAAATTTTTAAATCTTTTTACTCTCTAAATTCTGAAAAAAATCCGAAAAAGAATGTGTAAGATATAGTTACTTTTTAGAAATATTAAATAGAATAGGAGAACATCATGGAACAAAAGTATTGCTATTAAAAAAATTTATGTAAGTCATATGGACAAACTCAAATTTTTAAAAAGATATTTCTTTTTGAAGCAAAAAGCAGGTAGAGTGACTGCTTTCCTGGGTCCAAATGGAGCTGGTAAAAGTTCAACATTACGTATTTTATTAGGATTAGACAAAGCAACATCTGGTCTTACCAAAATTGGAGATCAAACTTATAAGGAATTAAAATTTCCTCTAAAGACTGTAGGAACTTCATTTGACAGTGTAGGAGCTCCTGATGATCGGACTGTTTATCAACATTTGAAAATTGTTGCTGCTAGTAATGGGATATCCAGTCAGCGAATTGATCAAGTCTTGGATATGGTGGATATTAGCCATAAGAAAAAATCTAAAATTGGAAAATTATCATTAGGAGAAGGACAACGCTTGGGAATTGCAACAGCTCTATTAGGAAATCCTCAATATCTGATATTGGATGAACCGACTAATGGGTTGGATCCAAGAGGAATTCGGTGGTTTAGAGAGTTTATAAAAAAACAAGCTCAAGAAGGGAAAACAGTCTTGCTATCATCTCATATATTATCGGAAGTGGAAGCAGTAACAGATGATGTAGTTATCATAAATAAAGGAAAAGTTCTTATAAAAGGGACTTTACAAGAAGTGATGAAAAATCTTTCCTCACTAGAAGAAGTCTTCTTTAATTTAACAGAGGGAGGAAAGTGACATGGCACTTATTTACTCTCTTCATTCTGAAATATTGAAATTACTTTATAAGAGAGCTACTCATGTTGTACTCTTTTTGATACTGGTATTTCAAACGTTTTTAGCAAATATTGGTGCTTCTCAAATTGTTTCAGTTGGTATCCATGCTACACCAGAGACAAATCCAGAATTAGCAGAAGCTATACCTCCGATTGAATTTTTAGGTTTTGATGTCACTTTATTTGGTGTTTTTATTATGATTATCCTAGGCTCAATTTACGGAGCCGAGGAGTATAAATGCTCTGCTATTCGTACAAGCATCCTCTCTATTAAAAATCGAAGTACTTTCCTAGTTTCAAAAACATTAGTTTGGCTTGTATTTTCTTTTTTCATTTCCTTTCTATCAATATTCCTTACGATTAACATGACACATTATGTTTTAGGACAAGATGGCTTACTTCTTTTTTCACTAAATGGGAGAGTTTGGTTCTATATATTTTTAGCCAGTATAGCTTGGACTTTGTTGGGACTGCTGGCCTATATTATGGCTTTGACATTTAAAACAGCCATTGTTCCTCTATTATTTTTGCTTCCTCAAGTCTACAATTTAGGAACATTCTTAGCAAACTATATATCGGTTGCAAAATTTCTTCCAGTTGCATTGGGGCAAGGATTGATTGCTACATCTCCTCAAATTTTAGAACATAATAGTTTACAAAATATTTTATTTTTACTTTGTTGGAACTTCTCATTCTTGGCTTTAGCAATTTACCGCTTACTTAAGTCAGATATTGGAGGAGGTGAATAAGTTGAAAGAGCAACTTAAAAGTGAGTATCTCAAGTTTATGATGAATCCTTGGCACTGGTTGATTATAGGTGCTCTATTACTGTGTGTTCCGGCGATGGTTGTTTTTTTAAATAATAAGCCAGACCAGTTGACCCTACAGTTTGTTTTGGAACAGCTACTGCAAAGTCTCTATTTAGGACAGGCAGGTTTCGTTAGTCTAGCGGTCCTATTTATAGGTCAAGAATTTACAGGTTCTAGCCTTCGTACCAGTTTTCTTACCTGTCCAAACCGTTTGAAATTTATAATATCTAAACTAGCTATTCTATTATGTATTGAAATTATCCTATTGGTCGCTGTAATATCATTATGTATACTAATCGCCCAAGGATACTACAATATCAATCTTTTGAGTAATATTAAACATGTTCTAACAATTTTATTTCCAGCTTGTATTTCTATTCTAACCTTCTCTTTTTAAGTGGTATTTTTTGTATTTATTTCCCAGTCTTTTTATCTTAATTTTTGGGAATCAGTTTATCCCTTTTATTGGGGTTGGGACAAATGTTATTACAATTCAGTTCTTTTTTTAGAAATTTACCATTACTAGCTAGTATGAATTGTTTTTATACCTATCCATTGTCTCTTTATTATCCAGTGTGGCAAGGCTTAGGGATACAAATAGTTTGGTTATTAATTGTTTTTTTCTATTTGCTACACTGATACTCATAGGAAAAAAATGTACGCTAAAGACAGGGGATATCCTGTCTTTTTCTCAGTTAGTGCTATAATATAGTTAGGAGGGAGAGTTATGGCTTATAAAATTTTGGTGGTAGATGATGATCTTGCTATTCTTCGCCTAATAAAAAAAGTACTAGAATATGAAAAATATGAAGTAGTCATACGAAATAAGATAGAAGAGATTGATCTTTGTGATTTTACAGGATTTGACTTGATTTTATTAGATATTATGATGCCTGTTAGTGGTTTAGAAATCTGTCAGATGATTCGCGAGCAGATAACTGTGCCTATCTGTTTTATAACTGCTAAGGATATGGATGAAGATTTAGTAGCTGGAATCAATGCAGGTGCTGATGATTATATTATGAAGCCCTTTAGTATGCAAGAATTGTTAGCACGTGTTAAAATGCACCTACGTCGTGAAGAACGGACTAAAGGAAATGTTCATCAAATAAAGATTGGGAAGCTTATACTATATACGGATAGTAAGGAACTATTTGTAAACGATGATAAGATTGCCTTGACAAGGAGGGAATTTGACATAGTGAATCTTTTGGCAAGCAACCCAAGTAAAATATATTCTATTGAGGAAATTTATAATTATCTATATCCACAAAGTTCAGAAGCGCTTTTACGTTCGGTTTCAGAGTACATTTATCAAATTCGTCAAAAGCTGAAACCTTATCAATTAAATCCAATTAAAACCTTGTACGGTGGAGGATATCAATGGGTAGAATCAAAAGTTTTAGACAATTAATTCGAGAAACCTGTTGGAGAATTATTTGGCAATTTAGTCTTGGCTTACTAATGGCCTATCTTATTCCCTTAGCTTCAGTATCTATACAAATAAATGAAGATGGGAAACCTTTAAACAATAGTGGTGTTCTATCAATCTTTTTTAATGTGTCATCATGGATATATATTTGTGTTTTATTGATTATTCTAATAAGTTATCACATTGGAAAATTGTTGAAAAAACTGAGTTATGAAATGACTTTGATTTATGAAAATAGTATATGGTTAGAGCGGGAATGTACAGAAAGATTAACGGTTAAAGAATTTCGTGAGACAGGAAATCGGATTATTGTGATGCAAGATAGAATTCGACAATTAATAGTTAATGAGAAACAGCAGAAGGAAGATTTAATGTTTCAGGTTTCAGCAGCTTCTCATGATTTAAAAACTCCCTTAACCATTATTAGGGGAAATGTGGAATTTTTGCAGACGATAACTGAAAACGACCAATCTCAAGAATGCTTAGCAGATATAGAAAGAGCTAGTCAACAGTTACTAGATTATTTCAATCAATTGATTCACTATTCTAAAACCTATTATGATGATGAGACAGGTTGGACGGAGTATTCCTCTTCAGATTTTATCAATGAATTAGAGAAAGAAGTCTCTTTTTTGATAAAAAATCAGATGAAGTTTTCTTTTGAACAGAATGTGAACAGAACTGAAAGATATTATATAAATCCATCTCTTCTGATTCGTGCCATACAAAATATTTTAACAAATGCTTTGGAGTATGCAGATAAACAGAATCCTAAAATTAAAATTAGGGTAGAGCAAGAGGCGAAAGAATTGAAAATAGGTATATGGAATAATGGTTCGGAATTTCCAGATGAAGTTTTAAATAATTTTGGAAAGCTCTTTTATCGTATGGATAAAGCTAGATCGGTTAAAGAGCAACATTATGGTATTGGACTAAGTTTTGTATGTAGAGTTGCAAAACTACACAAAGGCCGAGTTGAGCTTAGAAATAGAGACGAGGGAGCAGAAGTTTTAATAACTGTGAATTGTATTAAATCATAGTGATTTACTTGTTAATTTATGATTGAATAGTTTTTATATGTGAGCTTTTAAACTATTTAACTTTTTCGACTAGTATAGGATGTAACGGTAGATAATAAAAACGAATGATGATATCTAGTTGATGAAAACTATTTATCATTCATTCGTTTTTTAATTATTGGATAATTTACGTAGCTTTATCTAGAACGTTGTTTTCCAGCGTTGCGATTTTTTGTTTTTTCTTGTTTGTGATAGCAGTTGGTTGTTCAGGGAGTAACGTCTTTTCGTCCACTTGGTGTAGAGAAAGCACGTGCTTTTGGTGGGTTCTTGGCTAGTTCTTCACGGACTTTTTTGCGAAGTTTTGGACGAACGATATAGTTGACGATAAACTGTTGGAGAATCATCATGAAACCACCGACAACCCAGTAAAGTGTGACACTAGCTGGTGAGAAGAGGGAGAAGACGACGATCATGAGTGGGCTCATGTAAATCATTTTCTTGATCTGTTCTCTTTGCATTTCATCTTCTACTCCGTGAAGTGAAAGGAGCGATTGAAGATAGTAAAGAATACCAGCGAAGGCAACCAAAATCATACTTGGAGAACCTAGAGGAATTCCTAGGTAGCTTGCTTGAGCAACACCTTCAGTATGTTGGGCAGCAAAGTAGATAGCTGAGAAGAAAGGCATTTGAAGGAGAATAGGGAAACATCCTACACCACCAAACATGCTGATGCCGTGCTCTTTTTGAGCAGCAAAGAGAGCTTGTTGGGCTTCGAGTTTTTCTTCTTGAGTTGTTGCTTCTTTGAGACGTGTTTGGTGTGGCTCAAGGACGTGCTTGAGGGCATTCATCTTTTCAGAGTGAAGCGTCGCCTTCCATGATTGGTAGATACCAAGTGGCAAGATAATCAAGCGCACGATAATGGTTACGATGATGATAGCAACACCAAAACCAAGTCCCTTGTCATTGGCGAAGTACTTGATAGCTTCAGCCATAGGCGCTCCGATAGTATTCCAAACCAATCCTGTTGGCTGGCCTGTTGCCTTATCGACATTGACACAGCCAGTTAAGACTAGCAACATAGCCACTCCCATAGCTGAGAGTGCAAAACGTTTAATAGATTTCACTGTTTTTATTCCTTCTTTAAAAATTATACCTTTCTATTCTACTGTTTTTTTACAAAATATACAATAGTTCTAGAGACCTAATTTGCGATTTTAAAGTCAGGGTAGGGAGGAAAGTTGCTCAGTTTGACATCTAAGTAGCTGACTTTTGAAAAAGGTGTGGGTCCTTTTCGGATTTCTTGGATAAATTTTGCCATGGTAGCAGATGAGTCTGCTTGGGCTAAGATTTCCACTGTGCCATCGTCGTTATTCCATACTCGACCTGTGATGCCACCAATTTCAAGTGCCAAGCTGTAAACACCCCAACGAAAGCCGACTCCTTGCACCCTACCTTGGGCAATCATTCTAACCTTTTGCATACCAAACCCCTTTGATTGTGTTATAATATTTCTATGACTATTATAACCTCAAAAGCCAATTCTGTGGTAAAAAATGCCAAGAAATTACACCAAAAAAAATACCGCAAGTCTGCTTATTTGATTGAAGGCTGGCACTTGTTTGAAGAAGCTGTTCAAGCTGGAGTGACGATTGAGAAAATCTTTGCCCTAGAAAGTTATCGAGAACAGTTAGCTGCTTTTTCGCAAACTGTCTGGGTGTCAGAGGATATTTTGCTAGATTTGGCGGATTCTCAGACTCCACAGGGCATTGTTGCGGTGGTTCAAAAAGAAGAAGTAGGGCAAACTGACTTTAGTCAGGGAAAGTTCTTGTTTTTGGAAGATGTGCAAGATCCTGGTAATGTGGGAACGATCATTCGGACTGCGGATGCAGCAGGTTTTACTGGAGTGATTGTTTCAGATAAATCGGCAGATATCTACAGTCTCAAGACCTTACGTTCGATGCAAGGCAGTCATTTTCATCTGCCTATTTACCGGATGTCGAGTCAAGCGCTTCTTAAGGAAACCAAAGAGGCTGCTATCCCAGTGCTGGCAACAACCCTATCTACAGATTCTGTTGATTACAGAGAACTGCCTTCTATAGAAAATTTTGTACTAGTCATGGGAAATGAGGGTCAAGGAATTAGTCCCCTCATGGTTGAAAGTGCAGACCAGTTGGTCCACATTAGTATGAAGGGGCAGGCGGAGAGTTTGAATGTTGCAGTTGCAGCAGGTATTTTAATTTTCCATTTAAGCTAATTTTAACTTTCTTTGTTATAATCAAGGAAAGATATTCATTGAAAAGGAGAAAAGATGAATCACACTATTATTCATGACCGCGCAGGTCTCAATCAATTTTACGCTAAGGTTTATGCCTTTGTTGGTCTGGGGATCGGACTATCTGCTTTGGTATCAGGCCTTATGTTGACGGTCTTTCAATCTCAGTTGGTTTACTTTTTGATGCAGGGGCGTCTCTGGTTGACCATTGCTACTTTTGCGGAGTTGGCCTTGGTTTTCGTTGCCAGTAGCATGGCTTCAAGGAATAGCCCAGCTGCTCTTCCAGTATTTTTATTTTACTCAGTATTAAACGGCTTTACCCTCAGTTTTGTGGTGGCTTTCTATACTCCAGGTACAGTTTTATCTGCCTTTGTATCAAGCGCCCTTCTCTTCTTTGTCATGGCGGCAGTCGGTATGTTCACCAAGAAAGATTTGAGTGGCCTTGGTCGGGCTATGATGGCGGCTCTTATCGGTTTGCTGATTGCCATGGTAGTTAATATTTTCTTGGCTAGCGGTTTCTTTGATTATATGATTAGCGTAGCCATGGTTTTGGTCTTCTCAGGGTCTGATTGCTTGGGACAACCAAAGAATTCGCTATGCCTATGAGCAATCACAAGGCCGTGTAGCGACAGGTTGGGTTGTGTCAATGGCTCTCAGTATCTATCTTGATTTTATCAATCTTTTCCTAAGTATTCTACGTATCTTTGGTCGCAATGACTAGAAGGTCCCTAACATCAGTGTTCGAAGGAGCACTGATTTTTTTATATTTGCTCTTTTCTTTTCTTGGAAATAGGTGTATAATGCTTTTAATTAATTTTTTGAGGAGTAGTTTATGAAGAAAAGTTTTATTCATCAACAAGAAGAGATTTCCTTTGTCAAAAACACTTTTACCCAGTATTTGAAAGATAAGTTAGAAGTTGTCGAAGTTCAAGGTCCTATCTTGAGTAGGGTCGGCGACGGTATGCAGGACAACTTATCAGGTGTGGAGAATGCCGTATCGGTCAAGGTTCTCCAAATCCCTGATGCTACTTATGAAGTGGTGCACTCCCTTGCTAAATGGAAACGCCATACTTTGGCTCGTTTTGGTTTCGGTGAGGGAGAAGGTCTTTTTGTCCACATGAAGGCCCTTCGTCCAGACGAAGATTCGCTGGATGCGACCCACTCTGTTTATGTTGACCAGTGGGACTGGGAGAAAGTTATCCCAAATGGACAACGCAACATTGCCTACCTAAAAGAAACAGTTGAGAAGATTTACAAGGCCATTCGCTTGACTGAGCTAGCAGTAGAAGCCCGCTATGACATCGAATCAATCTTGCCAAAACAAATCACTTTTATCCACACAGAAGAGTTGGTAGAACGCTACCCAGACTTGACACCAAAAGAGCGTGAAAATGCTATCTGTAAAGAATTTGGTGCTGTTTTCTTGATTGGTATCGGTGGGGAATTACCAGACGGTAAACCGCACGATGGACGTGCACCAGACTACGATGACTGGACGAGCGAATCTGAAAATGGTTACAAGGGTCTGAATGGCGATATTCTTGTCTGGAATGAGTCTCTGGGTGGAGCCTTTGAGTTGTCTTCTATGGGAATCCGTGTAGATGAAGAAACGCTTCGCCGTCAGGTTGCCATCACAGGTGATGAAGACCGTTTAGAATTGGAATGGCACAAGGCTTTGTTGAACGGCCTATTCCCATTGACAATCGGTGGGGGAATTGGACAATCTCGGATGGCCATGTTCCTACTTCGCAAGAAACACATCGGAGAAGTGCAAACAAGTGTTTGGCCTCAAGAAGTCCGCGATACTTACGAAAATATTTTATAGAGAATCGAACCGCAAGGTTCGGTTTTCTTTCTCTTTTCGCCCATAATTTGGTATAATAAATGGTATGAAAATCGTATCAGGAATCTATGGGGGACGTCCCCTCAAGACACTAGAAGGCAAGACGACAAGACCCACTTCGGATAAGGTTAGGGGAGCTATTTTTAACATGATTGGTCCCTACTTTGAAGGTGGACGAGTCTTGGACCTGTATGCAGGTAGCGGTGGTTTATCTATCGAGGCAGTATCGCGTGGCATGTACAGCGCTGTTTTGGTAGAGCGAGACCGTAAGGCTCAGACCATTATTGCTGAAAATATTCAGATGACTAAGGAAGTTGGAAAATTCCAACTCCTCAAGATGGATGCAGAAAGGGCATTGGAACAGGTATCTGGGAAATTTGACCTCATTTTCTTAGACCCTCCTTATGCCAAGGAACAAATCGTAGCAGATATTGAAAAAATGGCTGAGAAAGAGCTTTTTTCTGAAGATGTCATGGTCGTGTGTGAGACGGATAAGGCCGTTGAACTTCCAGAAGAAATTGCCTGCCTGGGAATCTGGAAGGAAAAGATTTATGGAATTAGTAAGGTGACAGTCTATGTCAGATAAGATTGGCTTATTCACAGGCTCATTTGATCCGATGACAAATGGGCATCTGGATATCATTGAACGGGCTAGCAAACTCTTTGATAAGCTCTATGTCGGTATTTTTTTAATCCTCACAAACAAGGATTTCTCCTATCGAAAAATCGTAAACGGGGGTTAGAAAAGGCTGTGAAACATTTGGGAAATGTTGAAGTTGTGTCTTCTCATGATGAATTGGTGGTTGATGTCGCAAAAAGACTGGGGGCTACCTTTCTGGTGCGAGGCTTGAGAAATGCAACGGATTTGCAATATGAAGCCAGTTTTGATTACTACAACCATCAGCTGTCTCCTGATATAGAGACCATTTATTTACATAGTCGACCTGAACATCTCTATCTCAGTTCATCCGGTGTTAGAGAGCTTTTGAAGTTTGGTCAGGATATTGCCTGTTATGTTCCCGAGAGTATTTTGGAGGAAATAAGAAATGAAAAAAAAGATTAGATGGCCCTTATATGTCATTGCGGCCTTAATTGTGACTTTCTTGGCATTTGTAGTGCCCTTGCCCTACTATATAGAGGTTCCAGGTGGTTCAGAAGATATTCGCCAAGTCCTTAAAGTCAATGACACAGAAGATAAGGAAGCTGGTGCCTATCAATTCGTTACGGTTGGTGTCCAGCACGCTACTTTAGCCCATATGATTTATGCGTGGTTGACGCCTTTTACAGATATTCGTAGTGCCCAAGAGACTACAGGTGGCTCTTCCGATGTTGAATTTATGCGGATTAATCAATTCTACATGCAAACATCGCAAAATATGGCCAAGTATCAAGGGCTAAAAACAGCTGGTAAGGATATTGAACTAAAATATCTTGGGGTTTATGTTTTGACTGTGACAGATAATTCGACCTTTAAAGGGATTCTCAACATCTCTGATACGGTCACAGCAGTCAATGATCAGACCTTTGATAGTTCCAAAGATTTGATTGATTATGTCAATTCTCAAAAATTAGGGGACTCAGTCAAGGTAACTTATGAAGAGGATGGGCAAACCAAGTCTGCAGAAGGTAAGATTATCACCTTGGAAAATGGCAAAAATGGGATTGGAATCGGTTTGATTGACCGTACGGAAGTGACCAGTGATGTCCCAATTCGCTTTTCAACAGCTGGTATCGGTGGTCCAAGTGCAGGTCTCATGTTTAGTCTGGCCATCTATACCCAAATAGCTGACCCTGGCCTTCGTAATGGCCGTATTGTTGCCGGTACAGGTACCATTGACCGCGATGGGAATGTGGGGGACATTGGAGGTATTGATAAGAAAGTTGTTGCTTCGGCTAGAGAAGGTGCTGCTATTTTCTTTGCCCCTGATAACCCTGTTAGCGAAGAAGAACAAAAAGCGCATCCGGATGCGAAAAACAACTACCAAACAGCCCTAGAAGCAGCCAAAACAATCAAGACAGATATGAAAATCGTGCCAGTTAAAACCCTACAAGATGCAATTGATTACTTGAAAAACAATCCCTAGTTTTTGAGTGAAGTTTCCAAACTAGCGCACAAACAGAGAAGATGGTATAATAGTCAAATGGTTCAATTATTATTCACTCTAAGCAGTCACATGCTCTTTATTTATGTGAGTTTTTACCTTTTAAAGGATCTTGTTAGATGGGAAAAGGTTTTAAAAGTGACAACTGAGAATACAAGAAAAGTCCGTTTACTGAGTAGCCTTTTTTCAGCATTGTAATGGGCTATATCATGAGTTCTTTCTTTATCAGCCTGTATCAGTTGTGGCAAGAAGCGCTTAGAGGATTATTATAAAATCAAGTGTAAAGGAAATAAGTATGGAAAAAATTGTGGTTCAAGGTGGCGATAATCGTCTGGTAGGAAGTGTTACGATCGAAGGAGCAAAGAATGCAGTCTTTGCCTTTGTTGGCAGCGACTATTCTAGCAAGTGAAGGAAAGACCGTCTTGCAGAATGTTCCTATCTTGTCAGATGTTTTCACTATGAATCAGGTGGTTCGTGGTTTGAATGCCAAGGTGGATTTTAATGAAGAAGCTCATCTTGTTGAGGTGGACGCGACTGGCGATATCACTGAGGAAGCTCCTTACAAGTATGTCAGCAAGATGCGTGCATCTATCGTTGTCTTGGGACCAATTCTTGCTCGTGTAGGTCATGCCAAGGTATCCATGCCAGGTGGTTGTACGATTGGTAGCCGCCCTATTGATCTTCATTTGAAAGGTCTAGAAGCTATGGGGGCTAAGATTAGTCAGACAGCTGGTTATATCGAAGCCAAGGCTGATCGCTTACATGGAGCTCATATTTACATGGACTTCCCAAGTGTTGGTGCTACGCAGAACTTGATGATGGCAGCGACTCTAGCTGATGGGGTGACAGTGATTGAAAATGCTGCGCGTGAGCCTGAGATTGTTGACCTAGCCATTCTCCTCAATGAAATGGGAGCCAAGGTTAAGGGTGCTGGTACAGAGACCATTACCATTACCGGTGTTGAGAAACTTCATGGTACGACTCACAATGTAGTCCAAGACCGTATCGAAGCAGGAACCTTTATGGTAGCTGCTGCCATGACTGGTGGTGATGTCTTGATTAAAGACGCTGTCTGGGAGCACAACCGTCCCTTGATTGCCAAATTGCTTGAAATGGGAGTGGAAGTGACAGAGGAGACTGAAGGAATTCGAGTTCGCTCTCAACTAGAAAATCTAAAAGCTGTTCATGTGAAAAACCTTGCCCCACCCAGGATTTCCAACAGATATGCAGGCTCAATTTACAGCCTTGATGACCGTCGCAAAAGGGCGAATCAACTATGGTGGAGACAGTTTTTTCGAAAATCGTTTCCAACATCTAGAAGAAATGCGTCGCATGGGCTTGCACTCTGAGATTATCCGTGATACAGCTCGTATTGTTGGTGGACAACCTTTGCAGGGAGCAGAAGTTCTTTCGACTGACCTTCGTGCCAGCGCAGCCTTGATTTTGACAGGTTTGGTAGCACAAGGAGAAACTGTAGTTGGTAAATTGGTTCACTTGGATAGAGGTTACTACCGTTTTCATGAGAAGTTGGCACAGCTAGGTGCTAAGATTCAGCGGATTGAGGCAAGTGATGAAGATGAATAAGAAATCAAGCTACGTAATCAAGCGTTTACTTCTAGTCATTTTGGTACTGTTTTTGGGTGCTCTAGCCCTAGGAATCGGTTTAATGGTAGGTTATGGAATCTTGGGCAAGGGTCAAGATCCATGGGCTATCCTGTCTCCAGCAAAATGGCAGGAATTGATTCATAAATTTACAGGAAATTAGGCTGGAGAACCAGTCTTTTTCTAGAGATAAGGAGAAAAATGGATAAAAAAACAAGACAGACACTGATCGGACTGCTAGTGTTATTACTCTTATCTGCGGGAAGCTATTATATCAAGCAGATGCAGTCGACATCTAATAGTCCTAAAACCAAACTTAGTCAGAAAAAACAAGCGTCTGAAGCTCCTAGTCAAGAGTTGGCAGAAAGTGTCTTAACAGATGCAGTCAAAAGCCAAATAAAAGGGAGTCTTGAGTGGAATGGCTCAGGTGCTTTTATCGTCAATGGTAATAAAACAAATCTAGATGCCAAGGTTTCAAGTAAACCTTACGCTGATAATAAAACAAAGACAGTGGGCAAGGAAACAGTGCCAACCGTAGCTAATGCCCTCTTGTCTAAGGCTACTCGCCAGTACAAGAATCGTGAAGAAACTGGGAATGGTTCGACTTCATGGACTCCTCCAGGCTGGCATCAGGTTAAGAATCTAAAGGGGTCTTATACCCATGCGGTCGATAGAGGTCACTTGTTAGGCTATGCCTTAATCGGTGGCTTGGATGGTTTTGATGCCTCGACAAGCAATCCTAAAAACATTGCTGTTCAAACAGCCTGGGCAAATCAGGCTCAAGCCGAGGATTCGACTGGTCAAAACTACTATGAAAGCATGGTACGTAAGGCCTTGGACCAAAACAAGCGTGTCCGTTACCGTGTAACTCTTTATTATGCTTCAAACGAGGATTTAGTTCCTTCAGCTTCACAGATTGAAGCCAAGTCTTCAGACGGAGAATTGGAATTTAATGTCCTAGTTCCCAATGTTCAAAAGGGACTTCAACTGGATTACCGAACTGGAGAAGTAACGGTAACTCAGTAAAAGATAACATAAACTCCTATGTCACTTGTGGATATAGGAGTTCTTTTTTGGACAATTTAAGTCGGACTAGAATAGACACTGATAAAAAATAATATGTACTGGACTACATTTTGTGATATAATAAAGGATAAGATACTATTTTAGGAGAAGAACTATGGAAGACCCAAGTAGTCAGAATTTGTTGCTACAATTTGTTTTGTTGTTTATCTTGACAGTGTTAAATGCTTTTTTCTCAGCCACAGAAATGGCCATGGTTTCACTTAACCGTGCGCGGGTTGAACAAAAGGCAGAAGAAGGAGATAGACGCTATATCCGTCTGCTGAAGGTACTAGAAAATCCTAACCACTTTTTATCAACCATTCAAGTAGGGATTACCCTGATTACGATCTTATCAGGGGCGAGTTTGGCAGACACTCTGGGACGAGAAATTGCATCTTGGCTTGGAGATGGTGAAACATCTTATGCCGTTGCAAGTTTTCTGTCTTTAGCATTTTTGACTTATATTTCCATCGTTTTTGGGGAATTGTATCCTAAGAGAATCGCTCTTAATCTAAAGGATGCCTTGGCGATTCGTACAGCGCCAGTTATTATTGGATTGGGGAAACTGGTTAGTCCCTTTGTTTGGCTCTTATCTGCATCTACCAATCTCTTGAGTCGCTTGACTCCGATGACCTTTGACGATGCTGACGAAAAAATGACCCGTGATGAAATTGAGTACATGTTGACTAATAGTGAAGAAACACTAGATGCTGACGAAATTGAGATGTTACAAGGGATTTTTTCACTGGACGAATTAATGGCCAGAGAAGTCATGGTTCCTCGAACGGATGCCTTTATGGTCGATATTCAGGATGATAGTCAAACCATCATCCAAAGTATTTTAAAACAAAACTTCTCCCGTATCCCTGTTTATGATGGGGATAAGGATAACGTGATTGGGATCATTCACACCAAGAGTCTCCTTAATGCGGGCTTTGTGGACGGTTTTGACAATATTGTTTGGAAGAAAATCTTACAAGATCCACTTTTTGTTCCTGAAACTATTTTTGTGGATGACTTGTTAAAAGAACTGCGCAATACCCAAAGACAAATGGCAATCTTGCTGGATGAATACGGTGGGATGGCTGGTTTGGTGACCCTAGAAGACCTCTTAGAGGAAATCGTTGGGGAAATCGATGACGAAACAGATAAAGCGGCAATAGATGTTCATCAAATCGGTGAGGATACTTACATTGTTCAAGGTACCATGAATCTCAATGATTTTAATGACTACTTTGATGTTGAACTGGAAAGTGATGACGTTGATACCATCGCTGGTTACTATTTGACAGGAGTTGGGACCATTCCAACGACTGAGAAACTCAGTTATGAATTGGTCAGCCAAAACAAACAGCTTATCCTAACTAATGATAAGGTGAAAAATGGACGTGTTACCAAGGTAAAAGTCCAAATTACCGAAGTTGAAATAGAAGAAGAAACAGAGTAAACTAGAGGCTTTTGTCACCAGGTGTGACGAAGCTTTTTTCAGTTGATTTCAAAAGGGGGAATTGTGTCCTCGAAAAAACTTAGTCTCAAAAGTTTTTTAAAATCATGCTTATTTATCAGAAGAAAAAGGAAAAAGCCCCTTAAATTGGGCTTTCTGTTCATTTGAAACCTGATAAATCAAGTTATAGAAGGCGGTAGACGGATTTGAACCGACGATCAAGCTTTTGCAGAGCCGTGCCTTACCACTTGGCTATACCGCCATAACTATTACTATTATACCTTGAAAATTTCTCTACGTCAATAGTTTCTTAATCAAAAAAATAGTTTTACAAAAATGAGTTTTATGTCTATAAATAAAAAAATGTAAGGAAAGTATGAATTTAAAAGGTTTTTAGGTAGCTAATTATAGAGTAACTTTTTTTCATGAAATGAGATGAAAAAAAGTGAAAAAAACTTGACAAATAAAAATTTTTTGGTAGAAATACGCCTAAATATTCTGAAAAATTCGTTTACTTTTTTAGAAGATATATGTTATAATTTCCAATATGCTAAAATTTTTCAATAGGAGTTACAAACATGAAAAAAAGTAGAGTATTTGTTGCAGCAGGAATTGCTTTATTAGCAACAGGTGTGTTAGTTGCTTGTGGAAATTCGAAATCATCTGATTCGACAGCTCCAAAAGCCTACGGCTATGTTTATTCAGCTGATCCAGAAACATTGGACTATCTTATCTCTGGAAAACAGAGTACGAAAGTGGCTACTTCAAACGGAATCGATGGCCTCTTTACAAATGACAAATACGGGAACTTGACTCCTGCGGTTGCAGAAGACTGGTCTGTATCAAAAGATGGATTGACTTATACCTACAAAATTCGTAAAGGTGTAAAATGGATGACATCTGATGGCGAAGAATATGCTGAAGTGACTGCTAAAGATTTCGTGAATGGATTGAAACATGCGGCAGATAAAAAATCAGAAGCGCTTTACCTAGCTGAAACTTCTGTTAAAGGTTTATCTGACTATTTGACAGGTAATTCAAAAGATTTCTCTACAGTAGGTATTAAAGCTGTTGATGATTATACTCTTGAGTATACTTTGAACCAACCAGAACCATACTGGAATTCTAAGATGGCTTACTCAATTTTCTGGCCGTTAAACGAAGAATTTGAAAAATCAAAAGGTTCTGATTTTGCTAAAGCAACAGATCCTACATCCTTACTTTATAACGGACCTTTCTTGCTTAAAGGTTTGACTGCTAAATCTTCTATCGAATTTGCTAAGAATGAGCAGTACTGGGATAAAGAGAATGTTCATTTAGATACAGTCACACTTGCATACTTTGATGGTTCAGACCAAGAATCACTTGAACGTAATTTTACAAGTGGAGCTTATAGTTTTGCTCGTCTTTACCCAACAAGTTCAAACTTCTCAAAAGTAGAGGAGTCATACAAGGATAATATTTTCTACACTCCATCAGGAGCTGGTGTTGGAGGTTTAGGTGTAAATATCGATCGTCAAAATTACAAATATACCTCTAAACAACAGATGATGAGAAAACATCTACTAAGAAAGCTCTTCTTAACAAAGACTTCCGCCAAGCCTTGAACTTTGCCTTTGATCGTACAGCTTATTCTGCTCAAGTTAACGGTAAAGAAGGTGCTCCTCTAGCAGTTCGTAACCTATTTGTGAAACCCGACTTTGTTTCTGCAGGTGAAAAAACTTTCGGTGACTTGGTTGCTGAAAAAGTTGTGACTTATGGGGATGAGTGGAAAAATGTAAACTTTGCTGATGGTCAAGACGGTCTCTTTAATGCTGACAAAGCTAAAGCAGAATTTGCTAAAGCTAAAACTGCTCTGGAAGCAGAAGGAGTGAAATTCCCTATCCATTTGGATGTTCCAGTAGACCAAACGTCTAAAAACTATATCGCACGTATTCAGTCGTTCAAACAATCAGTTGAAAAAGTTTTAGGCGAAGCAAATGTTGTCGTCGATATTCAACAAATTTCTAAAGATGAATTCTTTAATGTGACTTATTATGCTGCTAATGCGGCGGCTGAGGATTGGGATCTTTCAGGTGCTGTTGGATGGAATCCTGACTATGAAGATCCATCAACTTATCTTGATATCCTTAAAACAACTAATAGTGAGCAAACGAAAACTTATATGGGCTATGATGACCCATCAAATGCAGCTGCAGCAAAAGTTGGTATGAAAGATTACGATAAATTGCTTGATGAAGCTGGAAAAGAAACAAGTGATCTTAACAAGCGTTATGAAAAATATGCTGCTGCTCAAGCTTGGTTGACAGACAGCTCACTCTTCTTACCAGCTATGTCTTCTAGTGGTGCTGCACCATTTATCTCTCGTGTTGTACCATTCTCAGCTTCTTATAGCCAATCTGGAGATAAAGCTTCAGATGTCTACTTCAAATATGTTCAGTTACAAGATAAGGTTGTAACAAAGGCTGATTATGAACAAGCTCGTGAGAAATGGCTCAAAGAGAAAAAAGAATCAAACGAAAAAGTTCAAAAAGAATTGACTAAACACGTTAAATAAATAACTCTCAAGAGAACTTTCTCTCCATGAGGAGAAGGTTCTTTTGGGATTTAAAAAGGAAACGATATGAAGAAATATATTTTTATGCGTGTCTTGCGTTCATTGTTGTCTATTTTCTTGGTGACAACTTTAACCTACACGATTATCTATACGATGGTACCTCGTAAATTGATTTTTAAACAGGATACCAACTATAATAAGATTGCAACGACTCCAGATAAACGGGATAATTATGAAAATACTGTTTATGAGCGTATGGGCTATATCGAGTATTACGATACCAAGGAGCTGCAAGAAAAAGCTAGTAAATTAGACTCATCGGTAACAGTTGATGCTAATGATAGCAATAAAGCGATTTATGAGAAATACATTAACCAATTAGGTAATGGTTGGACACTAGGTGTATTTTCAGAGAGTGGTCAGTTCTATGCTACGCGTGAAATTCCAATTTTTGAACGTGTTTTCAAATTCTATGCTAACTTGCTTGATATTGATCATACAAACAAGATTCAAGACCCTGAAAATCCAAACTTAGAACGCTATCTTCGCTTTGAAAATGATCCCTGCTATTGGATGGTCGTTGGTTGGTTCAGGTACAAAACATAAGTATCTGTTGTATTTTAACAACCAATTTCCATTTGTACACCAAAACTTTGTGAATGTTAATTTAGGTGATTCTTACCCAACTTATGCAAACACTCCCGTACTTCAAGTCATTACACAAGGTCAAGGACAAACAAAGACTGGACAAGTTCAATTCCCTACTGGTAAGAAGACTTCATCTGTAGATATTTACTCACGTACTTATAAATCACCTAGTCAGGCAGACGCTCGTGAGGTAGCCAACTATGGTAAAAATGATCCGTATACAGCTACAGAGAGCAACTATCAGTATCCATCAATGATTGCAAGCTCTGCTGTTGCTGGATTAATTGGTTTGATTATTTCGTATGCTATTGCAATCCCTCTTGGGTCTGCTATGGCTCGCCACAAGAATACTTGGATTGATAGCTTCTCGACAGGTGCTTTGACCTTCTTGCTTGCTCTTCCAACGATTGCTTTGGTTTATATCGTTCGTTTGATTGGATCATCTATTGGTCTTCCAGATTCGTTCCCTATCTTGGGTGCTGGAGATTGGCGTTCTTATGTCTTGCCAGCAGTTATTCTAGGTTGCTAGGAGCACCAAGTACAGCTATCTGGATTCGTCGTTACATGATTGATTTGCAATCTCAAGACTTCGTTCGTTTTGCTCGTGCCAAAGGTTTGTCTGAAAAAGAAATTTCAAACAAACATATCTTTAAAAACGCAATGGTTCCTTTGGTTTCAGGTATTCCTGGTGCCGTTATCGGGGTTATCGGTGGTGCAACTCTTACTGAAACAGTCTTCGCCTTCCCAGGTATGGGTAAAATGTTGATTGACTCTGTTAAGGCGTCAAATAACTCGATGGTAGTTGGTCTTGTCTTCATCTTCACATGTATTTCTATCTTCTCACTCTTTGTAGGGGATATCTGGATGACAATGCTTGACCCACGTATTAAATTGACAGAGAAAGGAGGCAAATAATGTCAACAATCGATAAAGAAAAATTTCAGTTTGTAAAACGTGACGATTTTGCCTCTGAAACGATTGATGCACCAGCTTATTCATACTGGGGGTCTGTCTTCAGACAGTTTCTGAAGAAAAAATCGACAGTTGCTATGCTAGGTATTTTGGTCGCTATTATTTTAATGAGCTTTATTTACCCAATGTTCTCAGATTTTGATTTCAACGATGTAAGTAAGGTAAATGACTTCAGTGCTCGCTTTATCAAGCCTAACGCTGAACATTGGTTTGGTACAGATAGTAATGGTAAATCCTTGTTTGATGGGGTTTGGTTTGGTGCGCGTAACTCTATCCTCATCTCTGTAATTGCTACTTTATTAACCTTATAATTGGTGTTATCGTTGGTGGAATTTGGGGAATTTCAAAATCCGTTGACCGTATCATGATGGAAGTTTATAACATTATTTCAAACATTCCATCTCTCTTGATTGTTATTGTCTTGACGTACTCAATTGGTGCTGGTTTCTGGAATTTGATTTTTGCCATGAGTGTGACAACTTGGATTGGGATTGCTTATATGATTCGTATCCAAATCATGCGTTATCGTGATTTAGAATACAACCTCGCTTCTCAAACTCTTGGAACACCTACCTTTAAAATCATCGTCAAAAATATTATGCCACAATTGGTATCTGTTATTGTATCTACTATGACATTGATGTTGCCAAGCTTTATCTCTTATGAAGCCTTCCTTTCCTTCTTTGGATTAGGACTACCTGTGACAGTTCCAAGTTTGGGACGTTTGATTTCAGACTATTCACAAAACGTTACGACCAACGCTTACCTATTCTGGATTCCATTAACAACATTGATTTTGGTATCCTTATCTCTCTTTGTTGTTGGTCAAAACTTAGCGGATGCTAGTGATCCACGTACACATAGATAGGAGTAAATATGACAAAAGAAAATAATGTAATATTGACTGCTCGCGATATTGTCGTGGAATTTGACGTTCGTGACAAAGTGTTAACGGCTATCCGAGGAGTGTCTCTGGATTTGATTGAAGGGGAAGTTCTTGCCTTAGTAGGTGAGTCTGGTTCTGGTAAATCTGTATTAACAAAAACTTTTACAGGAATGTTAGAAGATAATGGGCGTATTGCTCAAGGAAGTATCGACTATCGTGGACAAGACTTGACTGCTCTGGCTTCTAACAAGGAGTGGGAGAAGATTCGTGGTGCTAAAATTGCGACCATCTTCCAAGATCCTATGACAAGTTTGGATCCAATCAATACAATCGGTAGCCAAATTACAGAAGTTATCGTTAAACACCAAGGAAAAACAGCCAAGGAAGCTAAAGAAATGGCAATCGACTATATGAAAAAAGTCGGAATTCCAGAAGCTGAGAAACGTTTTGAAGAATATCCTTTCCAATATTCTGGGTGGGATGCGTCAACGTATTGTTATTGCGATAGCTCTTGCTTGTCGTCCAGATATCTTAATCTGTGATGAACCTACAACTGCCCTTGACGTAACTATTCAAGCACAAATTATTGATTTGCTTAAAACCTTGCAAAATGAGTACCACTTTACCATTATCTTTATCACACATGACCTTGGTGTGGTAGCAAGTATTGCAGATAAAGTAGCGGTTATGTACGCTGGGGAAATTGTAGAATATGGAACTGTTGAGGAAGTCTTCTACGACCCACGCCATCCATATACCTGGAGTCTCTTATCTAGCTTACCTCAGCTTGCTGATGATAAAGGTGAATTATACTCTATCCCAGGAACACCGCCATCTCTTTATACTGAGTTGAAAGGTGATGCTTTTGCCCTTCGTTCAGATTATGCTATGCAAATTGACTTTGAACAAAAAGCACCTAAGTTTCTCTGTTAGTGATACTCACTGGGCTAAGACTTGGTTGCTTCATGAAAATGCTCCTAAAGTTGAAAAACCAGGAGTTATAGCAGATTTGCATGACAAGATTCGTGATAAAATGGGCTTTGCTCATCTAGAAGACTAGGAGGAAGGAAATGTCTGAAAAATTAGTAGAAATTAAAGATTTAGAAATTTCCTTCGGTGAAGGAAGTAAGAAGTTTGTTGCAGTTAAAAATGCAAACTTCTTTATCAACAAGGGAGAGACATTCTCTCTTGTAGGTGAATCCGGTAGTGGAAAAACAACCATTGGTCGTGCTATTATTGGTTTGAACAATACAAGCAAAGGTGAAATTATCTTTGATGGTCAGAAGATTAATGGGAAAAAATCACACAAGGAATCATCAGAGCTGATTCGTCGTATTCAGATGATTTTCCAAGACCCTGCAGCCAGCTTGAATGAGCGTGCGACAGTTGATTACATTATCTCGGAAGGTCTTTATAACTACCATTTGTTTAAAGATGAAGAAGATAGACAAGAAAAAGTTCAAAAGATGATTCATGAAGTTGGGCTTTTAAAAGAACACTTGACCCGTTACCCACACGAGTTTTCTGGTGGTCAACGTCAGCGTATCGGGATTGCCCGTGCCCTTGTTATGGAGCCTGATTTCGTTATTGCAGATGAGCCAATTTCAGCCTTGGACGTTTCTGTGCGTGCCCAAGTTTTGAACTTGCTTAAGAAATTTCAAAAAGAGTTAGGTTTGACTTATCTCTTTCATTGCTCATGATTTGTCGGTTGTTCGCTTTATTTCAGATCGTATCGCAGTTATTTACAAGGGTGTTATTGTAGAGGTTGCAGAAACAGAAGAATTGTTTAACAATCCAATTCACCCATATACTCAGG